>Ga0157363_1005649_pt1 | contig 11688 bp, 6 predicted proteins | sample AttsexASBM1_FD_111477 | JGI IMG/M metagenome (GOLD analysis project Ga0157363, IMG submission 111477) | Fungus gardens microbial communities from leaf cutter ant in Ribeirão Preto, State of São Paulo, Brazil - Atta sexdens ASBM1 | ecosystem: Host-associated > Fungi > Mycelium > Unclassified ...
CGCACGCACGCACGCACGCACGCACGCACGCACGCACACACACACACGCACGCACGCACGCACGCACGCACGCACACACACACACACACACGCGCGCGCGCGCGCGCGCGCAGCTACTTTTAGACTTTCTCCGATTTCCAATTCGTTAACCCTGTTTAAAACGAGCGATTCTTAAATATGCCATCGAGTTTCGCATGTTTGATCCAATGAATAAACAAGTGACACTCTTATCCCGCTAAGAGAGACATTTGTGACGACATAAATTATAAAGCGAACAGTCGCGATTGTCTGTTGTAGATCGGGACAGAAGCAGATGTGTTTATGTGGGTCGAGAGTAATAAGTTGCGTTCGTTCATGTCTCGTCTGTACTTAAACAATGTGAAGGAGCGTGAATCGCTCTCGCACACATAAAGGAGAGAGCTAGAATAGTTAGCTAAAATAATAACGAGCGAATTGCCCTCTTCTGTGACGGTATGACAGAATTCATCGCCTTTATGTCCCCGTAAATACTTGTTTCATAAACTCGCCACGTTTGTGTGCCAAGTGTCGTTGCGCCGCGAGCTTTTATAAATGCGAAAATATTAATGTTTCATTTCCGCCTACTACCTGCCTGCGTTATGAATCCGATGACAACGACGATAATACAATTTTTAATTTAAGCCAAACTGCCAGATATTATTCTGCCGTAACATCTGACCTAGAAGTCCGCTCTTGTTGGCATGCCGGTTCGATCATGACATATATATATCGAATACTTCATAAAGACGCCGATTGTTTGAAAGTTGAAGCATCAGTTGAGTTAAATCTTTGTGGAGCAATAGTTAGAATAGTTACATTGAAAGAGAATTTCTTGCATAACAAACAATTAATTTCTCGAATAGGTAATTTCTTTTATTAGAAATATCTTCTCTGAAAATTGTATTTGCTCTTCTGAAATAGTTAAACTTGATTAAGAATTAAATAATGAATTTTTTTAGTTCTCAAATTTACATTTTGAAATTAGTTGTAACAACTTTTATTTTTTAATGATTTTTATAATTAAAATTTGTTCAATGAATTAACTTTTGATGAAATATTTTTGATAATTGTATTTTGAATAAAAATTTCAATTAAATGAATAACGTTAATCGAAAAGTAACATATGTAATTTATTTTTATTTGAAATATCTATTAAAAAATAATTTCTATCGATACTTAAAAAATGAGAATAAGCAAAAAGTATGAGTATAAATAACAAAATTCAGCTCCTCAATTAATATACTTTACTAAAATAATATTTTTTGTTAATTTTTCGCAATGAGAGAAAACTTTGCTCTTCAGCTTCAAATTTTATCTTAATAAAAGCCTCATTCGAGACATCATTACTAAGATACTTAAATTGTTCAGGATTAAGAACCGTGTCGACAGATCCTAACTGAATCATAAAAGTCACTGCTGCAAAGAATTCAGTTCAGGCGTTGCAATTAATCCGGTACCAGCCATTTTCAATATCAATTAATGAAAAAAAGAGCACTCGTCCATCATCGCAGGCGTTCGTTTTGCGGCAATCGTTTTTCTTGTCTCCCGGGCACCGGGAGTGCGCGTTTTTCTCGGCGCGTCCTTCACATCCTGAAATTGAAAAATTAAGCGAAAAACTCTCGCGGCCCCGAACAAATGGCGGCCCTTCGGGACTTATGACGGCGGGCGTCCCGGCCGGCGCGGACACGAGTGGCGAAAGAGGAATTCAAGGCGCATTATCCTTGACCGCGTGCTGCGAGATAAACGAGCGATGTACCAGGCAGGATGAGGCGAAATGGCGGGTGTCGGAGATTGCAGGAAGAAATTCGGCAAGAAAGTTTGCCTTGTTCCCGTCGGCTCCGTCGATCGACGGTTATGCGCTTTAATGTGGGTAACGGCCCCGAGCGATCGATGGATCGATCGGAATCGATTGATCTTGTACAGGAGACTGCTCTATGAAATAAGCAGCTCCTGTATCCGGACGGAATCACTGTTCCGACGGTGGTTTCCCGACCGATAATGAGAAAGAAGTCAAGGCGACAAGCAGCTGCAGTTGTCCCGACTGCATCGGCGATCGATTGCGTGCAAAAACCGCTCTATTGCCCGGAAAGAAAGGACGCGAGCGGGCGCCAATAAAGTAATTTACTCCGTGAAATCGCCAAGGAGGTTTATGGGTCGGACATCGATTCCCGCGCTCTGCGATTTACCGGTAATGGTATCTCTCGACGAGGTGTTTCTCGATCAGTTGCTTCCGTCACACTTTATCCTCATACATTCTTATTTAGAACAATGATTCAGTAAATCCTAAAACGCATCGTGCCTTGAACGAAGTTCAGTTACGATAGTTGGAACTTTCTATTTGTCTTTTTGCTTTACTGACGAGAGTTTAGTAGCGTTGCACGCCATGTGAATAATTACGCGAGTGGTGCATTGCGAATGGCGGCCGGGGCACTCAAGGGATGCCACGGGTGCGTGTATGAATATTCAAATGTCTGCATAAATGAACACTGGGCTGTGTAATTAGGTCGTCAATCGCCGCAACGCACAGAAGGAAGTCTCTGTGGGTCATTCGACGTGCGACCGGCCCATATGGTGCATTAAAGCGACCGCGTCCACGCTCCAGGCTCAGCTCATAAACGCCGCAATATCGTCAGTCAACGCTTTCCTCATAAACGTCCATGAGTGAGCGAAAGAGAAGTGCAGTTTACTCTGGAACACGAGCTTCCTAAAAGCATACACAAAAAGATAGAAATATGAGATACTATCAAAGTAGATACGCACACGTCATGCTTGCACATGGAAATAATTATAGAAGAAACTTCGCAAAAAGATGATTTTTTTGTTAATATAACGAAAATACTGTAAAAAGCAACTTATCGAACACTTTCTTTAGCTTATGGGAAATAAACTCCTTATTGATAGGACTTTACTACCGGACGGCGTGTGCCAAATAAAAATAGTATTTTTATTATTACGTGCTTTTTTGGGGCGAGGTGTCGAGATTTGAAAGAAAACGAAGAAAGGGATTTGCTAAGAGAAGAATTGTGAGCAAGTGAACATGGACAAAAGTGATAAAACGTAGAAAAGAAAACGCTGAGAGAGAAAGAGTGAAGGTTGGAAATGCACCCCATTGCGTATCCCTTCTCGTTTTCTTGATTTTATCGATAGCGTCTCGAGAAGGAAATCTAACGTGGAAAATAGAAGTAGGCCTCGATATCGTCGCCTTCAGGCGATAATCGAACACATTGCACCGAGCAGGTCGTAATCGACAATCTGCTCATCGACTAGTGTTCTTCTTTTTTTTTTAACATAAGCGAACAAATAAATTGCCTTTCTATCGGCACTCACGATCACTTTTCTCTCTTTAATTTATCGAATGTTCCTTAGCTCACCGCGTTCTCGTTATATAGGCTGTTTTCACTTTGTTCATTAAACGCAGCTGCTGCCGATTCATACATCGTTGAAAAAAAATATAAGAAACAAAAATCAAGTGAAGTAACAATAACAAAAAAAGTAAAATATTAGGATTTCATATCTGGCGAAATGAAATGGCACGTAAACTACAATTAAGCAAAATTAATATATAATAATGATAATTGATGCAACATGTACTTTGTGCTATAGTGTTTCTTGAATAATATGCCTTGCGTTACTATAAAATGTTTCTACCGATCATCACAAATAAAAGAAGCAGTAATGCTAATTGCGACGTTAAAAAAAAATAAGATTCCCATCTTGCGTCTGCATACAAATTATTTAATGAATTTATGTAATGAATTTATGATCCTTCTTTGGTGATAAATATACATGGATAAAATCATAATTATTCTTGCCATAATGTGCCATAATTATTCTTGACTAACCGGTACTTTCTCTTTCTACTTGGCACCGTGTATCTCTTGTTGCCACCGCGTGACCAGTATGCAAAACCAAAAGCAATAAAGCTTATTTGAAAATTTCTGAAACGATATAACGCACTCTGGAAATAATTCTTTCATAGGAATAATAATTTGTCCACGCGTATTTTGTGGTGCTGTTACAATGACCATTCATCAAATTCTGCTATCGTTGCTTTTGCATTAGCTCTCTATTGTATTATTTCGCATGCATGTTCAATGCACCGATATTAAGACTTCATCTCTATCTTCTTGGTTTCAGGTGAGTTACGAGCTGTTCTTGGATTATAGCGCGTTGACTTAAAATTACATCGATTCGTAGTTGGTGAGTAAGTAAGCGATAGATAACATCGAGATTTATAATCCAGAGTAAAGCGCCTGAGAGCCTTTATCGGTGCAACGATTCTATCGCTGATCGTTCGGCAGAATTTCGAACGGCAGAGTCTCCTCCCAAGCCTGTAAAGCCACGCGAAATTCTCTTTATCTGCCACGATCCGCCTGCTAAAAGTATTCATGACCGTCCGCGACAACCTGCGGCGAGGAATGTCGGAATTCGCGTTTTGCAACAATCAGACCCGAGCCAAATACGTCAATCACCCGTGTATTTTTTCGCGAATGTCCGTTGAATTACGAGCGAATACCACGGCATTCGACGAAGGCCCACGGCGAAATACGGTTACTGAGATTCTTTCCCGTCCATATGTTACACCGGCAGATTACACAGTTGGCGGTTTGCGAATTGATAGTTGCGTCAACAGAGAATCGTTGACGAATCGTTGGAAACAATCAATTTCTTCTGAGTACCACGGATTTCGATGATACAAAGTACGAATTTCATGGAGGAGAAGTACGCGATGCCTTCTCGATTACTTATTGTTAAGAGATTCGATTTAATCTCGATAAATTAATGATGTTATTAATGGTACTAAAGAGACATATTGAACATGATAAATAATATTGAAGGCGAAGATCTTTGTTTTATTTCTCATTATTCACCGAAATATGAATAAGAAATAAGTGTAAAAAAATTAAGAGACTGAGGAAATTAATTTTTCTGAAGATCTTTGATTTAAAATCTTTATTTTTTTCTATGGAAATCGGAAGATTTTAAATTGGCTAAAGAATTTGTCGTTAAAATATTAAACGGAATTTAAAACGGAATGTGTGTACGCTACATATTCTTACGAAAAAGAAGAAAAAGATACGAACTGCAACTGCATGTTTATTACATGGGTCACAAGAAGCCTGACACTATCAGCGGAATGGGCGGTGGTGAGGACAACAGTGAGTCCGTCTTCCTGCATTTATTCTTAATACTTAACGTTTTACCACGGTCTCACCGTCATTATCACCGTCGTATGTATCCACGTAGGAAAGAGAAAGGAAATGCGCGCCGGGAACCGCGGCGGTAACGAACGCTTAAATCTACAAGGCTGATTATCGCACTTCACAATGTTGCGTGTCCGCGTATACCCGACGATTTCCGCTGCGGAAGAGGCTGGACTGTCGTATCCGTCGTGTTTTCACAGGAAGTGGCTCACCTCACTGTGATTATACAAAGTGATTTCTAACTACAAAACATTACGGACAGTATCCTTCCTTGAGTCTGAGATGAAAATTTTTGTGGAAGAATGTCGAGGAGAGATACTATCGATTTACTATCGTCTCTCTCTTTTTCGCTTTCTTCCTCCCTCTCTCTTTCTCTCTCTCACACTGCACACTTTCTCATTTTTGATATTAATTATCTTGACTTTGGGGAATTAAAATTATTAAGTATATAACGTTCGCTTTTTAAATTAAGTGAAAAACGGAGTTTTAATTGTCTTTAACTTAAAAGCTCTCTACCGACATCTCAATATTTCCAAGAACTTTATCCAAGAACTTCTATTTTAGATTAAAGTAAGGAATTGAATGTGAGCTCTTTCTTGATATAATCTAACTATGTTTAGCTAATTACGAATTTTTTAAATAATCTACGTACGAGATAAAATTTCTTTATTAATCTTCATCAGTGAAGCTTTATAATTTTTCTGTGATAAGGATACATATCGAATATGTATTTATTACATTTCCGTTATTAATTTAATTTAGTTATGATAATGTTTCAGAACTATTGTGGAAGCTTGTAAGCCTTTCAATATACGCCTGTGGCGGTTTCGATTTCGATCGATAATTGATTTCAAACTGAAATTCACTACGTTAGTAACATACTGATAATTACCAATTAAAGCATCCTTTAAACTGGGCGAATTCGACATAAATTGGTAACTCGATACGCACAATCGTGATTAACTCACATCGTAATGCTTCGGTATGACTTAATTAGAACATGTCCGCATAGTGCGTATTTGATATTTGACGCAGAGTATACGTTGCGCGTGAATGATCGCGACTATCGTTACGTTGTACGAACGCAAAATGTTGAGCGAGTTAGCGAGAGCGAGGTAATTACTAAATCTGTGTTAATTAATTTCACGACGATCGAAAAGGCAGATGGGAAAATTAATCATTTTCTCTCTCGCACACGTGGCTTCGATAACTTTTAAAACGTTCACGTTTTCTAACAGAATATTCGTATCGCGAAAGTAAAACGATAATTATCTCATCGACTGATTCATCGCCATCGATTCTTACAAATGTAATAAAAAAATAAGAATAGCAACCAATGTGAAATTTGACCGCATTTTCCAATATCAATTTTGAATAAATCTTCGTTTATTAAATTTGAGTTGTTTTTCAATAACTTTTTTAATCAAATAAATATTGTTAATATTTACAAAAGTTTTTGCTTTGACATCTCATCGCTGAAATATTGAAAATTATAAATTGAAAGGTTACGACGAATACGATGCGTTTTAATAATATTTTTACAAAGAGAAAATTGCAAATATTTATTGGAAAATTCTATTCGAAATACTCGATGCACTTTGTCATTATGCCGTTATCAGCAAAAGGAGTCGGCATGCATTACTAATTAATTACGCATGCTGTGTATTCGTGAGAAGTAGGCTCTGCCTATGAAAGTCAAGAGGCGAAAGAAGAGATGTGAAATGGAGGAAAAGAGAGAAAGAGAGAGGAGGAAAAAGTAATAATATTGCTTGATCCTGGCCTGATCCACTTTGTGGTGGATATAATAGTTATTGTACGACGACAGGTAAGATGGATTAGCGCGCGAGAAGCCAGCAGGAAGTCCGCGATCTTCTCCGTTCCAATTTAACTGTTCCGAGCGCGCGCGAACACCGTTTACACATAATAATTACAACGATTTCTACAAGCAAGCGAGCTACATGCGCCCGGCGGCTCCCTTGCTTTAACTCTGCCTAGTCGCACCTGTTTCCACCTTCCTCGTTCATCATCGATTACAGTACATCGGATGCATTACGCGATGGTTATTATTACAATTGCTTCTGCTACTATGAATATTCCTCATCACTGTGATTATCATTATTACACTATTATTATATCATTAATCTCGTTATTATGGCGAGTACTTTGGTGAGAGTGAATTATAATCTTTACACAACTGGACCCCTTTTGAAAAAATTATTTTATAAAAAAAGTTATATATATATATATATATGTGTATGTTACATATTTTTTGTGATTTTACTTGAATGTAACAAAATTATGTTATATACGATTTTATGACTCTTATGGATGATTCATTTCGGCATTCTTAGGCAAACATATACATCGCTAATTCAACACCGACTCGCATTTGGTCTCTGGCGTATGATCGATGAAGCGCAAGTGTTCGTTAGGCGGTTATATAGGCGGCCGATTGAACGGCCGTCGTAATTGCCGAGATGACCGCGATAGCTCGTTCACGAGTCGTTACATCAAGCGGGCGTTATGAATACCGCGAGCCATTGTAAATATTCCTGTTCTTTGCGCGCTCTTCTCATCCGGTCGGCAGCGTGATTTGTAACGCTTATCGCGTGTATCATATGGTAAAATGCGCCGCGCGCCAAGTTTGCGAAAAGTCTTTTCGCTATTTGCGATATCTTACAAGCTGTCCGTATAAATACTGGAGATTCGTAAATTTGTTTTTACTATCGTAGTCCATCGATGTGATAAGAACAGTCTTTCATCGGCTGTACATAAAAACTTTTAATAACTGTGATATTTATCATTTTTATAATTAGAATAGTTTCTATTATTTTTTTTGTGAATTTTACAATAGACACGAATAGTTTTGAAAAATTGAGTTAAATATAGATCTGAAAATAATTTTTTTGGACCATCAAAATGATTATGTAGGGCGCTCAAATTTGCTAGAATATCAAAACTTTTTCTAGGTCATCATGCATTACTTATATTTGAAGTTCCTACATAATTATTTTGATGATTCAATGAAATTATTTTCAGATCTGTATCTAGCTAAATTTTTAGATACTTATTCTTTTCGTTCAATAATCTATTTTAATTTTAGTTTAAATAAATATTATAATAACAAATGTTATATACGTTTTTAGCGCTTATTATAAATAATATAATTCAATATCTATTTTTTCTATTTTATCCGCATGTTATTTTGAGTCAAAGTTAAAGTTAGACTAATTTTTGTAATAATTTAATTAATTAAATCATTGCATTTTCTAGAAAGAACATGTTTGGATATATCAGTGTATATATCAGTCTATTTTAATTCGAATTTATCTTGTCCAATTTATCCTTTCTATCGATTGAACCTAATTAAAAAGATCAAATTAATCTCAGTTTACAATAGTTACATTCGCACAAGTAGAACAATCAGTCTAAATCTAGTTATCGATGTCGTGACGTCCGCCGATGCGTCTCCGTAAAGGGTTCGTGACACTTTGAGGAATCGTGCCTCCCACGGGCATCCTCTCCGAGTTAACCTGGTTTTCGAAGTTAATAGGTCTCTGTTTCTATTCTTTATTTTTTGACCTGATCGGTCCAGTCTTTTTGTAGCAATGAGATTTTTTTTTTTCACAGCAAAGTGACTCACTACTGTTTCTCTCGCTCCAAGAAAAGTTTTTTCCCCTCTCGAAGGAGGGGTCTATGATTTTCTACATTTCCACGCGACAGCTCTTTCATTAAACAGCGAATACGGCAAAGCGGAAAATCGACGACAATAGTCGAGAATTCTACGGCGATTGGAGAAAAATCCGATCCATGTAGCTTCCTCCTCCCTCTGATGTTCAAAGGGTATTGTTGTTCTTCTGTTTGGCTGAAAAGGCGCGTCCCCTTTTGTCCCTTTATGAAGCGACACTATCAAATTGTTTCCCAATAGCAGTGACGTCGAATGTGAAGTTACTATAACTTTGATCTCTTTTATTTTTTTGCAACAATTCGTTATTTCCGATTAATGTTCGACATACAAATTACTGAAGACTGTGCTACACAGAACCTTACGGTTTTCATTGCGTCTATTGTAAGTCAAGGAATGATTACAAGAATCTGTGAAAACTGAAATCTTTTATGAGACTTACAATTAGTGTAATATTAGGTTACATAATTAGGTTACAATTAATCATTAAATAAAATTGTATCCGTTACCAAGCTTTTTACCCTATAAGAAAGTAATTGATTGCACACATTATAATTCAATTAGGTATGAAGTTGATAATTTTTTCATAGGAAAAAAAGTTGGTTTCGGGTTCAACAACTCTGATATTCACTCTGTATATTAATTATGAGAAATAATTTACGTTTCACGATTTGTTTTTATCTTGTTTTGAGAAACTTAAAGTCGGGATTTATGTTATGATACTTTATCAAGTTATGTTTTTGAATAGATATACATGTGCATTAATTGAATTAATACATAATATTTATATTCCTAAGTAATATTACATTTATGTTTATACATCTAAATAAATATTAGCTCACAAAATTTTATATTATTTAACAAAACTTTGCCGAGTATAAATACTGAGATTTGCCGGAAGATATTCCGAATAATAATGATTTCGCCAAACACTGATATGACCTCCGGGCCGAATTTACTGCGGTATAAAACTGTGCTATTCGTTTAATGACAGCATATTCTCTGCGAGAGGTTTTAAGTCGTCGTTCGCATTCGACGTCGTTGCTCTTTAAAGACGTGCTGTCCGGTTATCCGGCAATAAAAAGAAAAAGACGAGAGACGTATCCTCCTTTCTTCGATTGCTCGGGGCGCATCGATCTCGAGGCTCCTTGTGGAACTGGGTCGACGACATCTCTTCGAGGAGAAGAGCCGAGAGGACGGGTTGTTGTTAGCTCCGCAGGACGGATAGGATTTGTCGCCTACAACCGGCTGCCGACAAATCTTCTCCAGTAGCTACGAAACATTTTAGACATCGAAGGGATCACCTTTTACCGTGCACTCTTGTCCACATGGCTATGTCTTCACCACGTTAGCACTCAGTACTTCGCCTCGGAAGGATGTACTGACGCGACGACGACACGATGTGCACAAAGTCATCGGCTTTCGAGCCACGAGAACAGTCGCTCACTCGAGGTGTTCTATTTCCAATGTCTGAAATCGCTGGGTTGTCGTCTCTTTTACAGTAGACGTCCAACAGAAACTCGACATTCCCAAGATGTTCTATTTCGAAGCGGCCAGGTGGACTCGTCGTCTTGCAGTTAAGCTCGTCGTTGAAGACGTTCTATTTCAGTTGTTCGAAACCGATCATTTCGGTGAGAAAATGTCACCATTTTGAGCGCTCAAAACCGCTGAAGATTACTGGGATTGTCAGCTCTGCAGATTGCGGTCCATCGACAGAAGTGCGTTTTATTTCAAATGAATCGGTCTGAAAGTCTGGAATAGTTTTCCACCTTGCTATCCAAAGCTCTTCTTATTTCGGATTTTCGCAATACGCGCGGTGCGTCTTAGAAAGCTACTTGATTTTTATTTAAACTCGGCGTGAAATGATTCCGACTCTTTCTCCGAGATAATCGAGAAATTCTGTTGTATTATTATCACTTTTGTAGGAATATTCTTAACTATATTAGATATTCTAAATTAATATTTATAATTAAAATTTATAAATGTCTCATATCTTTTATGTGTTCCGTAAATGTCAGTATTTAGGATAGCAACCGATAAATGATAAGTCTGCGATACGGTTTTCTAACGGTGCATCATGTAACATCTCTGCAATTAACGTTCTTTCTTACTTACTATTTTTGCGAAGGATATAATTATGTTCGACATACTAAACTATGTTACGATATTGAGGACGCAATATATTAATTATTGATGCATCCGGGAATGGTATTTTAAAGAGATTTATGTAAATTTCTTCATTTGACATCGATCATTATTTTTTTATTAAATGTCCATTTATAGAAACAAAAATAGGATATATATTTCTTGCAACTAAAACTTTGAGAAGATTTAAATTCGAATATATTTTATCTTGTAAAATAAATGCTTTTATTATTTATTTTTACTCGTATACGGACGTAAATGTAATCTATTATGAAATCTGGATTAGTCATAAGAGGAATCAATTAAGCGATGAATTCAAAGATAATTGCAAGAGACGAATTTGAACCTATCAGGATGCATTTCGAAATGCCATTGATGAAAAAATAAGGGAACTCATTTCGACCCTTCGTCACGGATGATGATGGAACTGGTGAGATGGGTCCAATTTCCTGAATGGCCAGACTGACGACGACTTCTACGTGCATTACGTACGGGTCGCCGGAAGTAGGTCCGCGGAGGTCTGGATTAAGGACGGAAATCGCTTCGTCGGTGACTACCATCGTCACTCGCGTAATGATGTCCCTCTAATTTGTTCCCGCATCAACCCGAAGGCCCTTGTTGCTATCATGCGAACTC
>Ga0157363_1005650_pt1 | contig 11688 bp, 5 predicted proteins | sample AttsexASBM1_FD_111477 | JGI IMG/M metagenome (GOLD analysis project Ga0157363, IMG submission 111477) | Fungus gardens microbial communities from leaf cutter ant in Ribeirão Preto, State of São Paulo, Brazil - Atta sexdens ASBM1 | ecosystem: Host-associated > Fungi > Mycelium > Unclassified ...
AAATGGGGAAAGTACATAAAGAAACACAAATAAAACAAACGCAAAGTTTGAAATAAGAGCCATAGAAAGCACGTTCCATCGAGTATATTGAGAACACTGTAAATCTTAAACACTTATACACGATTACGTTCATTTTTAGCATTAAATTATTCTTTATAATCTTCATTTTAATCTTCTAGAACACACATCTTTACTTTTGCCTTATGTGTACATAAAAATATAAATATTGACAATAATTATCTATACCGAATATACCGACTCAAGAAAATAAGTTTATTAAGAATGGAGACGATTAATGTAAATTTACATATTTGTTAAAGATTTGAGAAAGATAAAAATAATCAGTATTAAATATAAGTTTAATCAATAATAAAACCAAGAAGAAGCGGAAATAACTTATTGCAGAACAGTTTTTAAATATATACAGGATGTTTAGAAAATAATGATAAATCTTTTTGCATAGGGGCAGATTAAAAATTTGTTTAGAATTTTTTCAGAATTTTTTAGTACCGTATTTTCTCATGTTAGTACAAATGAGAAAATGTAGTACTAAAAAGTTGATAAAAAATTCTAAAAAAATTCGTAGAGTTTTATAAGAAGAAAAAATAAACAATTTTCGTCTTTTGCAGTTTTTCTATAAAATTTAAGTAAGAAATTATTAAAGATCAATTTTCGGCAATTTTTAGCAACTATCTTAATTATTGCGAAAATTACAAAATGAGGACTTTTCTTCTCAGTTTAGTTCATTCTCTATGCGAAAGATTTATCATTATTTTCCAAACATCCTACATAATTATATTGTGTGCATCTTCTCATTGAAAGTGAAAAGACATGTAAATTTAATGTCTTTTCACTTTCAATCGAAATTGCAACAGTTAAATGTCTGAAGAACTAGCTATATCTATTTATGAAATAGTGTTCGATTTTAGATATCGAATACTTTTTATTTGAAGTTTGCTTCGTAATAAAACAAGATGAGAATAATAAGTTCGAGATCAAAAAATGATCTAGATTTTCGTCTAAGAGTAGTTCCACTCAACATTCAGATAAGAGATAACGTACATCATATTTGTCCTGCAATCGTAAAATCGATGTAATCGTGAAATTAGTGGACACTTTAAAAGCATTTCTTGTTAGATCTATCTAATCAACATAATACTTAAGTTTGAAAAACATTAATAACTCAGAAAGAAAAATTTCCAGAAGACTACATAACGTAATTTCGTCATCATTTTAATTAACAAAATGACAATAAATATTTTTACAACATATGTTCACTTTTTATTATAATCTAATAATGCCTAATATACACAAAATTGTGTGTGTGTGTGTGTGTGTGTGTGTGTGTGTGTGTGTGTGTGCGCGTGCGTGCGTGCGTGCGTGCGTGTGTGTGTGTGTGTGTGTGTGTGTGTGTGTATTAAATTCAATTGAAAAAAGAAACATAAATAGATTATAATAATACAAAGAAATAAATAAATGAAATGCTAAAAGAACAATATTTAAAAAAAAAAGAATCAATGATAACGATTTAAGAGATGTATCATTATTAAGAATGATTCCACAGAGAGCCGAAACGTTTAATAAAGAAGATTACACAAGATGGAAATTAATCTTTGGATTTGAATTTAATCTCTGAATTTAATCATCTTCATCAACCGTAACTCTCATTAGCTTTGAATTTTTGATTTAATTTTTTTATTTTTAAAAATATAATGTAGCGAAAACACTTGTACATAAAAAAAATATTCATTGACTGAAAAGAAAGTGATTTTAAATTTATTATAACGGTTATAATACCTTAACGATAAAAATTACAAAATATTTTTGTCTGTATATACTTGATATTATAATACCTCTTTTATGATTTATCTTTTGAACAATCTAAAATTGTTTGTTTGTTTATTTTACTAATTATCTCAAGTCTTTTTCATAAGTGGTTTCAAAGAGAGAGAGAGAGAGAGAGAGAGAGAGAGAGAGAGAGAGAGAGAGAATATCTTCAAGAAATATCACATTTTGGAAAAAATTTACTACTTGAATAAGATAAAACAATTTAATAACTATATAGGTTCTAATGAAATATATAAAAAATAAGATAAAGAAGCCGTTAAGAACCGACGCGTCATTGTTGCGATATCTGATTTATTGAATATTACTGAATAATGTGTATAAAACTTAAGAAGCATTGGGATTCTATATTTGGAGAAAGATATGAATTACATTTATATACATTAGCCGTCTGGTGATTCATATTATTAAATAAGAAGAAATAGAATAAATTATTAGATTTAAAAAATAATAAAAAGTATTCATATCAAGTCAAGAAGCATTTAATGTTTTACATCAGTATAACCATCTCATTTTATAATTTTTATAAATTAAATTCTCATTGTTTGGTATTTATTTATTATGTATATCAAAGAAACTGTATTTATGTGCATTTATATATAAATGCACAATTCAAATAATTGTACCTAAAAAACATTTAAGTTTTAAAAAATATCGAGCGTTCGATAAATAATGATTATTTAACTTTTTTTTTATTTATTTAACTAGATACTCTTTTATCGAACATTATAATTATGTCGTTTGATTATTGTTCGATTGTAAAATTAAGCATAAAAAAAAAGCAAGAACACCGTTTGCCAAGAACCTTGTGCATTTGGCCATCACTCTTCTCATGCCCTTCTCCTCTTTCTCACAGTCTCATTCATCCATCAAGGCCATCTGGTTTTAAATGCGGAATCGTTCATTCGTATAAACGTCATTTAAATACTCCCAGATTTCCGCACTTCCTGATAGCTTACAGTACCTTCAAGTTTTTTCGTTATATGTACTCTTCGACTTATATACGTATTATAAATAGGGTCAAATAAATCATTAAATTCTCATGCTAATGATAGACATTTGCTTTCAACTATGCGCCACTAAATGTTTGTGAGAAGAATTAGGATATATTATCGGTGCTTCTTAACGTCTCGTCTCCTTAGAAGAAAATATTCTCAAGTAGATGGTAATCAATACAACTACGACGACATTTTCTACTTTAACAAAACCTCCACGCGTCAAAGGATACGCTTTGTTGAATGCATATTAATAAGTCGATATTCTTCGTGGATATAATCATGCGTACATGATATCAATAACAACATTTCTACATTTTAAATAAGATAAAATTGAAATTATCACTATAGATATAACTTACATTATAAATTTAAATTTATTTACGATATAAAGTATTTTAGTAATTTCATAGATATTTGTAAACATAGTATTTATACAAATATTTACTTAAAATGTTTTTTAAATATTTATTTAATGTAAAAATATTAAATAAATATATTTAAAAAAATTTTTTTTAACGTGTGCTGATTGATGAGAATTAAGATATATAAGAAATAAAAATATAAATATTATTTACTTAATTACTTAATATTAAGTAAAATGAAATTCACGATATATTGTGTATTATTATATATTATTGTAATTTTTTATTCGTATAAAATTTTGTGAAAAATAAATTTAAAACGATTATGTAAACATTTTCCTGTTTATGTTTTATATATTGTATGATTTTTAATGTAATTTATTTTTTATAAATTCTTGTAGAATCAAAAATTATGGATATTAATAATGCAATTATAAATTTGTCAGTTTTATTTGGCTTGACGAAAGCTTACATTTTTATTTATACTTTTTTAAAGTAAATATTTTAATAACTACTAAATTTATAAATGTATTGAAACTGCGAGAGAGAGAGAGAGAGAGAGAGAGAGAGAGAGAGGAGAGAGAGAGAGAATTTTATGACGTAAAAGATTTTATTATTGTGAAGTTTTTTTATTAATTTAATGTATAAAAATAAACTTCTTTGTTGTTTATTGTAAATATATTAGGTTAAAAATTTAAAATATACACAGCATTGTTCAGTATTCCACGACTTTTACATAACACGTATTATTTATCATTCCTTTAGTTATCTCTCACCATATTAAGCGAACGGAAAAATTTGTTCAGTCGCAAATTGTTTTTTGTAAGTCTGGTCGAGATACTTCATGCTCACATTACTGCCAGGAATGTACGACTTTGTAAACAAATGATGCCTTATCTTTTGACTAAAAGTTCAAATCACTTCAAGAACCATGATATATTATTAATAAAATAGATATCCTGAGCCGATAAATTATTACCTGACAAACAATAAATGCTTATAGATATCTTTATCATGAATTATTAAAACTCGAAGTAAGACAAATATATATCTTCGCGCTTTGTCAATTAAAGTTTATATAAAAAAATAATAACATAGTAAAGAACAAACTATCAATCAAATAAGAAATCAAAGTCTTAAACGGTCTAGCTGGAACTTAAATGAACTTTGCTGGAACTTGTATGATTCTTGTGTGAATTTATACGTATGTGGTTCCCAGAAACGCGCGCCAAAATGATTTTTCGGTTTTGAAACTAACGCTAACTCTACTAAACTGTACGCAATAATATCACGAGTTAAATTGGCTAGCAACATTTAACAAATTATAATATCGCACGGAATGCAAGAATCCGGGTTCGACTTCCGGCCGAGATAATATTTTTCGCAATAAGAATTAATTATTTACAGATTTTAATATGTTATTCAAAATTATTAAGATCGTTTCAAAATGCGAATTTTCGAAGAAGCATCAATAATTTGTTTTGCGGTAGTTTAGTAGAGTTAGTGTTTTCAAGACCGAAAAATCATTTCGGCGCGCGTTTCTGGGAACTACATATGTAGTATATAAATTCACACAAAAATCATACAAGTATTTAAGATTCAACTAGATCTTTAAGACTTTGATTTCTATAATTTGTGTTATCACACATACATGATCCTGTAATATATCATATTGTGTAGTAAAGACAGCCTAATGCAATTATTCCTTAATAAATTCGTACAGTTTGTTAAATATAACAATGTATTAATGGCTCGTAAGACATATAATACCACGTAAAATTGAGAAATATAAAATAATTTTTTAATTGGTCACTCATTAACATGTTACACGATTCCTGTTTCTGAAAAAAAAAACATCAATATAATTATGCAAATTGTCAAATAAGATCAAGTTACAAGAGCTCGCGCTATATCATATAACATCATAATCTTGAGTATTATGTCAATGTATAAAAATAACTAAATATTATTCTGTTCTTGTTTATGTATATATTTATATATTAATTCTTAATTTTGGTTATATCGAATTTACATCACCGTTTATATTTAAACATTTATAATAAAACAAAAAATGAACACAATTTCTTTTAAATTCTTGAATAAAAATAGAATAAAGTAAAATAGAAAATAAAATATAAACAAAAATACTTTGTACTTTAATTATTACTATTTAATAAAATATCTTAAATGACATTCAGTTGATATAAGTCATCAAAGTCAAGAAAATAAAATACTAACATCAACAAAATGAAATAATTACAACTAGAAATGGAAAATAGATATTTGTATCAATATATTATTTCTCAAGAATTAATATTCATTAATAAGTTATTAAGTTACATATATTAGACGCTATACGAATAAATTAAATAAAGAAGTGGTCGAGGAAGACTGTATTTGATGCTTAATAATATTTCTGTGTAAATTTTAAATACATCTTTAAACTGCTCGCCGATTTCTGTCGAACTTGAAATTACAAACTGAAACTGAAATAGATATTATCACATGCCTTAATGGAAGAATTGAAAAAGCATTCACTCTGGAAGTTTAAGTCTGAAATATTTTTCGGAATAAGTTCTTCACAATTTTTTATCAATCATTATTAAATTAACGAGCAATTTAATTTGTAATATTATTTCAGCAATTTGCGATTACATTTCAAGTCCGACAGTAATCGATACACAGTTTATATAATTAATATATTTGAAATTTACAAAATATCATTTAAGCAATAAGATAAAATTTCGATCGTATTGGGTTGTCCGGAAAGTGCCGATTTTGAAGGAAAATTAAAACACAGAAGAAAAAAATTAAATTAAATTTTTAATTTCATTTATTATATTTAAATCTTTTGCGGTACGAACTTTCCGGACGACCCAATATTTGGCGTTTCTTTATTCTCTTATTTATAATATTTATATAATTTATAATATTTATATACTTTAATGATTCTTATGATTCTTAAGTTATTAATTATATCTTAATTACTAAATCAAATCAGTAATCATTCATACTATAGAGGTTCACTAATTATATTTAAAGAAGTTGTCGAAACAAAAATTTATAATATTTACCTATGCACGTGGAAATATATCTATCTCATACTTAATCATAAATAAAATACATGGAAAACTTATTTATTTACTCCATACATCTTCCATTACTGCATTTTTATATTCGGATAATATGTACATTGTGTTATTTTATTGTATACAATATACAATAAGATGAAAAGTAATACTTATACTAAAATTTTGATTTGTAGATAAAACTTTATAAACTATACTTATATATATGAGTTATTTACTGTACATATATACATACTTCATTGCACAAAATCTTAATTCAACAAAAGTCCATCAATTCCTGAGTTTTATGCCATTATTGCAATCGGCTCTTGAATCTTTTCTTTCGTACTCTTCTCTTCTTCTGGTAATTCCTTTGGTACATCTGGTAATAAAACATCCTTTGGTATTTCAGGAGCTTTCTCATTGATGTCTGCTTCCATCAATGCATCCAATTCTGCTTCAATTTCACTCTCGTCAATTTCTTCCTCTATAGCGAAAGTTGATGTCAATACTTCATCAATTTCTCTTTGCTTTTCGATGCCCTCTCTCGTTTCATCCATAACTTTTTCAATTTCATCGATAGACAACAAAGCGTGTAATTGCTTCAATGCAGTATTGCCAGTTTTTAGACCATCAACAACTTTTATCTCAATTTGAGCAAATTCCAAATCATGAACCATACGCTCAAGATTTTCTAGCTGACCATCTGCACGAGTCAGAACTTGTTCTTGATATTTCTTCTTGCGTAACAATAGTAATGCACGACTATAAGAATTAATAATTACAAAATAATTTTAAGATAATAAAATCTAATTAATATGTTATATAATATCAATTAAGCAAAAATCTATAGAAAATATTTAACAGATAGAAGGATTCTTCATATAGTAAATAACAATAAATAAAAGGCAAAGTAAGAGTCAAATACATTTTAAATTTTACACAATTTTAAATTTTAACATAATAAATAGAATAAATTACAAATCAAGAAAAATAAAAATAAAGAAAACAGTCTAAACATACAAATATAAAACATAACTCGTAATAATTTTCCTGCGATATTTAATCCATAATTTGAGACATTTAACTGTATGAAAACCATAGCATTTAGATATAAACTTGAAATATGAAATATGTGTTCTATGGATTTTTCTACGACAGCCTGCGCTCAAAAAAACATTTAACAGATAGTGTTAAAATTTAAAATGTATTTGATTCTATAGAAAATGACTAAGAATTTTTTTTTAAATCATAAAAGAAAGTATAAACATAGAATTCATCTTAAATTTCTAGTTACTGAAAAATTTTAGCTAATAAGCAATGTACTAATTTACAAATAAATATAATATAGAATAAATATTGTATATTATATAACGCTAATATGTAGTATGCAATTAAATATAGTATGTGCAATTAAATACACACTTTCTTTTCATATAATAATTAAACGTAAGATACGCACTCTTTTTTGCCATTTTTCAAAAGTTCCTTTGCAAGCAATCGTTCTTTCTCCAAGCTTTGCTCGATTTTCTTCTGATATTGCTTAATTTTATCTCTTGTTTGTTTCACTTGCTGCAAACGTCAAAAAATGCATCTCAGACAGTTTCGAGGTTATAATATGCACTACATACTTCTGATTTTTGTGTACTATATTTATTTGACTTAATTTTTTTGTTTTGTAATACGTGCGTATCAAACAATTATTAACAACTTACGGGTTGAGTTAAGTGTGACCAACGATAAGAGAATGATTTGACAGTTTCAGGAATAACGTTGTGAAGAAAGGATTAAGACCACTTCTTACCAGGATTGCTTTGTCCTGCTCAGTGACCCGACTTGGTTGTTTTTTCTTAGCGAAGAAAATTCCCATCTTGCACGCGATATCACAAAGTGCGAACCGCGAGTCGAATTTGCAATTGACTCGCTTATCACGTCACGTCACGTTTGACAATCGTCGAAAGTATAGTGTCAATCCTCGCGGGGTGCCGGGAGGCAGCCATGTTGGTCGTTCGATAGTCGATAAATCGACGCTTACAATTCTCGAAATGAGTGCCGCCTCACATAACTCGCGCGATGATAACTTGTTCGATTGTAAATTCGCTCTCAATAATTGCAATAAATTTCATGTTTCGCGGATGTTTCGTACGTAAAAATTCACGAATTGTGACACGTAATTTTACGTGACGATAATTACGGTAAAACACGTAAAAAAAAAATAAACTGCACACATAATACGCATGAGGTATTATTTTATTGTTGTTATTCGCAGAATGTTAAACAAGGATAAAATGATACTGCACATTTTGCGTGTAACAGAACGCAGCCATGTTTGTGATTGGAAATAATGAATTCACGAATTGTGAATCGACTTCTATATCATTTAATGTATTTTGGAGATGACATCAGGTAATTTTTTACAATATTTACATAAATAACAAGAGATGAGAAAATTTTGAAGAAAAACTATAGTTGCAGCTTGATGTATAATACATATAAAATAATTTCTATCTAATCACGATTATAATTGAGGTAATAAATTGCGGCGTTCGGTTATTTCAATCTATGGGTAGATATTATTAATTATTTCTCTTTGGCATCAAAAGATTTTGCACTCAAAGCTTCGTATTCTTCAATCTTTTGATAAAATTTCGAATATTGTTTGCTCCAAAAGTTTATAATTACTTTTTAAAAATTTTTGGACTTACTTATTCAGCTTAACAATAATTTTTTTAAAGAGTTATTGTAAGAGGTATTATAAAACAATACAATATTGTTATAGATATCACAGATACAATAGTTATAATTATTAGATTTTTATTTCTAATAATATTCTAATTTATACATTGCTCTAAAGAATTATTATTAAAAAGGTTGTTATTTGAATAAATATAATTCCTAAAATTCGATTTTTTTAATGTTCAATATTTTGCCTGGTATTATGTATGCATGTGGATATGTCTTTGGCTATTTACATTTTTATCTAAATAGTTAGATTGATCTAAATAGTTAGATTTATTCTTAATTATTGCATTTACGTTACATATATTAATTTTTACTATAAAATTATTGTATAATTATATATGAAATAAAAGCTGAATAAAAATGTACAATTTATGCAATTTGTAATTGCGGATGTATAATTCAGTATTGAAAGGTAGGGATCGAGTAATAAACCACAAAGACATTAGATTGAATTGAACAATGTCCATTATATTATATATTTTATTCCCACATACACACGGCACGTTGTGAACCTTTTCTTAAATATTAATAATATTATCGTAATAATAATAATAATCATCATCATAATCGTCATCATCATCATCATCTTCCTCGTCATTATCCTCGTCATCGTCGCAATGATAATAATTTTCAATAATCATAAGTAAACAATAATAAACATAATAATGTGAGAGAATTCATGTGAATTATATTTATATTTATGTATATATATTTATAATAAATCATATATCGCAATAATCATCGTATCATATAATATATATTTATATGTACAGAGGGGTATAATATATATTGTTATTCTTTATTAGTTTAATATTTATAATCGCAATATTATATTTATTTTTGTTTGTATACATACACAATTAATTAGATTATCGGCCCTCGCATGCGCCTCGTGGCGGATAATTTCTCACTTTCTATCTTTTGTTCCTATCTCGCTTTTCCCAACTGAGTGAACCCGGGACCGAGTAATATTCTCTCATAAATCGCTCGAGTGCATAAGCGCAATCGATTGATCCTCGTGTCTCTCTTGCTTTGAGAAAAGCATCGTCGACGGACCCGGAATTCTTTCCATCGACCGGGTCAATCGATCGATTCGCTTCCTCGAACGCAACCTCGGCGCTCCGCGGTCGTTTTGTTTTTATCTTACAAAACATCCATTATAGTCTTGGCCGCTGTTGGACAGAGAGTCGATATTCCCCTCGTTTAACTTCTGAATCTTACTCGAGCGATTGAACGGGTGCTGTGTCAATTTCTCAACGCAACAGTCGCGATCGCGATTTAACGTTCGCGCGGAAGGGGAACGCTCGGTTCTCTCACCAGTAGCGGGTCTTTCATAAATATTCTGTACAACGTTATTATTATTATTATAAATCATCAATATATCTTATATAGTCTTATCGTTATGTCATTATTATCGGTAGTGTAAAATTGAAACTTTTACGTACTTACGTAGATTAGATTAGCGTCTTGCTCGCCCGCTCGCTCGCGGACGGCCTATCGTTATATATACCATTTTTTGTTCTTTTTCTTTTAAGTCGATACATAATCGTATAATTTAGTATGTCGCTATATGTACTGTAATCGTTTACGATTAGTAAGAATATGTAAAATTGGTATTTCATCTTATCCCTTGGCTTGCTCGTTTATAATTCAATAAATTCTCGTTTAAGCATCCACATAATCGTTTAATATACATGGAATTAAGAGGGGTTTAATTATTGCTTGTTATATTGCAAGTTTCCTCATTGCAAGCTATGCCATTCCGTCGAGCTTATTCGCAGTTCGCCGTTGCTCCTCTTTATAACTATCGCGATCCTTTCGCTGTGAATCACAGAAAGTATACCCAAAAGTTTGGTTTTCCTCGTTCGCTGCATCACCGATATCGATAATAAGACGTCATCAAGCCTAATGTACAATATAAATATTTGTCGAATTATTATAATTTGTCACTATTTTGAAATAATTGAAATTTTTATCTTTCGGAAGATTAAGTCTAAAATGTAGGAGATGTAATAAGAAATCTCTTAATTTTCATCGGTCGGCATCGTTATAAAATAACAATATATAATGTACTTATAAATCACTCAGGTTCTTAATAATAATATAATGCAAACAAGCTGTATTGTAGTGCCATTGCAGAGCTCATTCTATGTATATGTGTATATATATATATATATATATATATATATATATATATATATATACTATATACTATATACGATCAGTTTTCCGAAAAGAGCATAAGTAAATAAATTTATTATTGCACATCGAGTGATACGTTTGTGATTACAAAATACATTTTGAAACGATATAAATATATAATTTAAAAAAAGAAAATGAAAAAACTTGAAAGTTACTTTACAGCATGATAAACGTGATTATCATAATCTTTATAAATGATAAGCATACTGATTGTTATTTTACAGAAAAATAAAATAATTTTTCGAATAATCTATAATGATAAATTGCTAATGTCATGTTACACGATCATAGATCCATTTGATATGTGAATTTTAATGAATGTAAAATTAGTTTTCCTTCTTTGTATTTATATATATATATATATATATATATATATATATATATATATATATATATATATATATATATTTAATTAATATATAAGCTTTATTATATAAATATATATATTTTTGAGTGAGTGAAATAGTAACA
>Ga0157363_1005651_pt1 | contig 11687 bp, 6 predicted proteins | sample AttsexASBM1_FD_111477 | JGI IMG/M metagenome (GOLD analysis project Ga0157363, IMG submission 111477) | Fungus gardens microbial communities from leaf cutter ant in Ribeirão Preto, State of São Paulo, Brazil - Atta sexdens ASBM1 | ecosystem: Host-associated > Fungi > Mycelium > Unclassified ...
CTGAAAAGGAGCTTGCAGAACAGCTTGGCGTTACGCAGCAAGCCATTTCCGTACGATTACATACGAATAAAGATTGAATTTTACAAAAAAAAGCTCAGAACTTTTTTGTACACCTAATACCTTTCTACGATTTATTCTTTGAAGCCTTTATTAATCAAGATTGAGAATTTTGAAATTATAATAACAAAATTTAAATACATATTTCACAAAAAATGTTTTTTAATTAATTTATTCTTCTATATTTACAAACTATATTTTTAAAAATAAACAAAATAAATTATTAAATATCTACTATTTTAGCATTGTTATTTAATAATGGAAAAAAGGAATTGTATAATCATTAGAAACGTATAATTATTAGTACGTTCTCGTATGTTATTGTACTTTCGAAAATGTCTAAAATTTCATAAATTATTCGATGTACTATCCGTGAAATGAGTAACAAACTCAGAAAGCAGATTTTTCGATCGTAATAATGATATTAATGATATCGTTACTACTGAATTCATAGAAACGTAATATGATCAATATTGATGTACAGTATTCGTGATAATAGTGTGATAATATGTTCACGCTAATTTAACAATGTGAACACATGTTTGACAGATCACTAATACAGATAGCCATGGCAAGGAACTAGAATTCTGTAAAACAGAAAAATTCTCATTCACCCCTTGAACTTCAATTCTTTTTTCACTAAGTACTTATCAGCAATGTACACGATGGGATATATATATATATATATATATATATATATATATATATAAAGAGCAAATAAATTAGGTAAATTCATGAGAGACAGCGCCATGCTCACCACATTGCATTTAAACAAGAGTAGAAAGCAAAAAGCCTCGATCGATTTGTTGGAATTTCTTGTTGTAACTTATGTATATGTATATATTTGCTTAAGTTATTAATGCGACTTATAAAAATCTTGTTCAATATAAATGTAAAAAACGATAATTAATTTTAAATGATTCACAATTAAATAATTCATTAATAGTTTATTAATATTTATATAATGTTACTTCTATGCATTTATTATGATTTACAATTACAGATATCTATTAATACAATGTATTTTATTTTGTATGTTATTTTGTATTCATTATGTTCGACTGTATTTTGTATTTATTAAACCTGATACCATAAACATTCAGCTGCATTGATATAATTGACGTTTATGTTATCAGTTTAAATGATAATAAAAATAATAATTATTAATAAACATTAATGATTTGAATATTTGAGAAAATAAAAAAGTTACAAAGAAAAAGAATAATGATAAAGTACTTCTTAACTTAAAATCGGCGCATGTGCATATTAATAGAGAAATTTTCACTCACATATCTTTGATGATTTAAGTATTTTTTTTGAAATTGCAATAAAAAGTGTTATGGATATTTCGTTATATGCTCATTATATATGAAGAATCACATATTAGAAATAAGATTTTAATGACAATTAAATTCAATTAGGATAAAACCACTAGATATGGATCAGGTACTAATTCCGGATCACTTTTGATATTAAAATAATTATATTTTTTAGTATTATATTTTATAGTAATTATATTTTATAGTATTTTTCATTAAATGGTACATATCACAAGATTCTTTAGCATTAGTTTTATTTCTTTCAAGTGTCAATTGAATTTAATTTATTAGGAATAGCGCTTCACATTTTTTTTAAATGTTGTTAATCAATTAAATGTGTGAGATTAATTGACGTACGTGACTTTAAAAATTCATTCAAAGTGTAATATCATAAAAATTTATGGCTTTTATAGTTAGATAGTAAATAGCACTAGATTTCATGGAAAAAAATCAACATTATTCTCAATTGAGATTAACCCAAATAGCAAAATGCTAGCAATATGTCTGCAGTACGCTAGCAAACTTGATCATAACATTACAGCAGATATTAAGCTGCTGTTTCCTTATTAAACTTATTTTCTAATAGCATAATCTGCTAACGTGGAATGACGATAGAAATGCAATAAAAATCGAGCATTCTTTGCTACAGATACCGTGACAGCAAATATGTAGCAAATATCGGGCAAAGTTTGTTATATCAAATAGCAGAAAGACAGCAGAAATCAAGCATAATCTGATGTCACATTGTGACAACGAAATCGCGACAAGACTTATTATATTAAATATTGTCAGCAAAACTACAGCAAAAATCGAGTATAGCCTGCCGTCATGACGTGACTGCAGAAAACACGCATAATAAATAAATAAATATAATTTATATTATACATTTAACTTTTATTAACTAAATGCATTTTTATTAAAGAAGTACATTTAATCAGAATAAGATTTTGCTAAATAGAAATTGTTTTAACTTTTAATTTTTTTGTATCTTAAGTAGTGTAAGTTAATAAATGAATAATTTTCCATATTGAGAGAATTGTTGCTCGGTTTTAAAAAATCAATTTAATATTCAGAATTCTGTATAGGAATTGTATCAGAAATTAAATCGATGAAAATATTACACATTTTTATTTTCACTAGCCGCGTTATGTAGTCTTTATTTGCCCGTGACAGAAATTTAAATACAAGATAAATATTGATAGATACGTCGCCTATCGATAAACGAAAAAACTGTGGTACAATATAACATTTGACGACAGATTATTCATAATTTCTACTGCGTTTTTTCTTTCAATAGTTAATAAGTAAATCGCGACATACATATGCCGCGTTTTGAGCAGTCACATCGTGACAACAGATTATGTCCGATTTTTGCTGTTTTTGCTGTCAGTATTTGATATAATAAGTCGTGCGATATTCTTGCTGCGTTACCGTTCTTATAATATGATAGCAAATGTGCTAGATTTCTGAGTACCTTTTGCTAATTTAACATGACATCATGACAAACTTAGCTTTGGTTTATTTTCTGTTTGTGCAACATATAATATTTGAATTTTGTTCTATTTATGTTAAATTATTGTGTTCAATTTTTTAAATATTTTTTTATTGTATGTTACAATGTATTGTCTGAAGAATTTTTGTTGTATTTTTGTTAACGCTAATTGAAATGACAGATCGTGCTCAATTACTACCTGACTTTTTCCAACATAATATATAGCATAAATTTGTAATGCGTGCTTTTGACACGTCTGATTATCTGGGTAAATGTGTTGTTTAATCACTATGTTATAACAATACTTTTATTGCGTAAATTTATTATAAAAATGTTTAAAAATTTGTCAAATCTTATAAATGATACCATTCTTGAAAAGATTTATTTGTTTTAAGTATCAAAATAGAATATAAAATAGTATATATCTATATGCAAAAAGTGTTACTATTCATAAGTTAACTGTTTTGCTAACGTTTAATTTTCATCAATTTTTTAAAATTATCATTGATTTTTAATTCTCATTAATTTTAAATAAACTTGAATTTGTTAAAATTGCATCATTATCCACAATTAGATGTGAATCATCAATTTCGAAAAATAATTTCATTATGTATATATATATATATATATATATATATATGGTATATTACGATATGCATACGCAAATCATTTTTACCCTTATGAGATGTAATAACACCACCAAAAAGAATAAACCATTTAAACGATTTGCAATTAATACATGAGGTCTAATTGTTAATAATTGTTACTTTACTTTTTGTAAGGGGGAATACCACTGTGACGGCCGAAAAAAAAGAATATCTTTGTAAATTTTTTTTTGTAAAAACTAATTGTGTGAATTATTGTTTTTATATAATTAATACAAATATTTACTAATATATATTTACGAAGTTATTACAAAAAATTCATTAATTAATATTAATATTTCTAATCTCTCAATACTGATTGATGTTGCATCTCGTCTGGAAAAACATGGGTGCACGCTTGTGCAGCGGACGGGAGCTCTAAAATAAAATTTTTTTTTTATTTTAAAGTAGGGAAAACCGGAGTCAATTGATAAGTTAGGGATAAGATAGGGATAAGTAGAATAATCGAGGCTACATTAAAAACAAAACACGCGAGACACGCGTAAACGTGTCTGAGCAGCGACTGCTGCTCAGTCTACTATAACATCTTGTTGCGAACACATCTATGAAGTTATGCCATATTTTAAAAAATCGTACACTTATATAACATAATAATAAATATTCTTATTCTTAAAGTTTTTGTTTTACAATCGTATATAATTGTCCGAGATATTTGATTTCTATTTAGATAGTAAGAGTAGTTTCTTACTTAATAAAATCCAACAGATTTTTTTTTTGTTTATGTGTCTTTGTTATCGTATATTGTTAATGTTGTCAAAAAATGAACGGATGAGGATAGTAGATTAACCACAGCATGGAACTGTATAACTCATTTAATGACGACTCTTATAATACTAACTTAAAATTTTATTCCTTTAAAGAGATTTATTCTTAGTTATTCCTTTAAAGAGATTTATTCTTAGTGATAAATGTTATAAGTTTAGTTCCTTCATGTCCAATCTCGAAAACTAGGCTCATTTGATGTATTTTTGCACAAAATGAACAAATTTTGCAAAAAGAAGTATTGTTTTGTCCTGCGAAGCGAATATTTGTTTAAAATATAAATTTTATAAAAGTTTTATTAATGTAGCCAAAAATGTAGCTTAAAATATATTAATCTTTATTTTCATAATTTTAATCAAATTACTCTGGTTCCAGGGCTAGTTAAATCAGATGGAATGCATTAGAAAAATGCATTTTTTTTCTTATTAATTATCCTCTTATTATTAAAATATTATTAGGTAGTCAAATGTATGTAGTAACTGGCAGAATTCATTTTTTTGGTAAGTCTTTTAATTTCGTTTGTAAAAATTCGAAACTGAAGAATGAATCTATTAGCATAGATCTCCCCTATATGAGTGTAGTTTCAGTTAAGCGTACTAATTTTTTGATAAAATAATTTTAGACAAAATAATGCTGTTTTAAAAAAAAAGTCCCAACTTTGCGAAAAAAATCATTACTTTTTTTATTGTTTTTCAAAAACTAATAATCCGATTGAAAAATTCATACGCTTGATAATTTTGTTGTAAACATTCTGTCCAAAATTCAAGTCATTCGGATAAAAATTGGTCGAGAGCGTCTAGTTATGAGCGTGGTTTCGAAAAAAACGTATTTAAAGTTTTACAATCAATTAATTTATGCATCCGACTACGTGCTCCATCATATTTATTATAGCTCTGTTACAAATTTCAACATAATATTTTAGGGACATATTTTTAAGACTTCAAATATTACAAAAATGCAAAAAAATCGATTTTTTGAATTCGTCACAGTGGTGTTCTCCCTTAAAAACCCAAATTAAATTACCATATAAAATGGTAATAAAATGGAATAAAATCATTCATAACGTAATTTTTATGATCAATCATTATTATTAAATGTTTTATTAACTGTTTGATATTGTTTTGGATAAAAAAAATATGATTTTTTTTTAAAAGTGATCTATAATTAATGATTTTACCCTATGTATGTAATATGTTTTCAATCATATATTCATGCTTTATAGAACACATTAATTAATTAATTAAAAAATTTAAGTATCATAGTTTTTTAATTGGATAAAAATTAATTATTTATAAATCCAAATAATTGTTATAATATTATTAAACTTTTTTATTACTATTATACTATATCAAATATTAAAAAAAAATTGATTATATTGATATGATTCGGTATCTATTTTTCTAACTATACAATTACACAATTGTCATTTTTAGCTCAAATACAATTAAGCAATAGCAACCGCAAATTAGAGCAAATACAAAGCATTTATTATTCATGTTGTTAATATGTCATACACAGCGTGTTATATTTAATTTATATAGTTTATAATTAATGTTATTTAAATTATACATACTAAACTAAACTATAGACATTACCAAATTTAATTTTCCTATTTTCTCCAACATGATGTCCATTTTCAATTTTGTCAATTTCCTCTTCAAAATAAATATTTTCTTCTGAATCGAAAATCAAGACATCTCATCTCGGATATACATTCGAAAGTTGCTTGCTTCCCACGTAAGACTGAACCAATATTACATTATTGAATTACATTGTGTTTATAGAGTTTAAACTCAACACTTAAAATTAATTTTACTCTAATTATTAAGATTTCATCTTGCTGAAATAGTAGGGGAGACTGGGGACAGTTGTTAGAAAAACAATTCTTAGAAATATACATGTATTTCTTTATTTGTGATAAATGTGTTTATTTCTTTTTATGCACATAACACAACAAATATTTAAATTTATGGTACTATTTGCAAAAAAGTGTAATTTTAGGCTGTTTATGATTAAAATAACAAAATCGGAATTAATATGCTTCGCCTCTTGCTTCGATTTGGGGCAAAATGAAGCAAAGCTAGGGAAAGTTGTAACATATTCTAAAAACAAATTATCTGTTCTAAAACATAAATTGACTGTTTTAAAAACACAAATTCAGTGCTTTAAAAATAAATTATTTATTCTAAAATAGAAATTATCTCCTTATATTATTTTTGTTTTTAAATCAGTAAATTTACTATTAAAAAACAGTGAATTTGTGTTTTAGAGCTGAAAATTTGTCTCGAAGCAATGAATTTGTTTTTAAAACAGTAAATTTGTATTTACAATAAATAATTTGTTTTTAAACCAATGAGTTTGTGTTTATAAAGCAGTGAATAATATCTATTACAATAAGAAATACAACACATTCACGGCCATAGAGCATGAAAATGTGATCTTATCGCGTACTTGCATTGCAGTATATTTTTTCGTGGCTGTGACAGATTTTCTAACCTGAATAGTCGTCAACTTAAAATATTTTGATTCATGAATCAGAGCGACATTTTTTTCTTGTCAAATCTTTATTTTTATGCGAAAACGCATAAATACATTCATTGTATCTTTTATCAAAATTTAAGATGAGCGGACTTTTCTTAACATTTACCGTTAATTGTGATGATGTTACAATGTATCCTGGCGATGCGATACTTTTAATCCCAAATCGATGTTGTCAACATTTACATAAATATATTTAAAATCACTTAAAGATATAAAAAAAAGATATGCGCTTAGCTTGAGAAAATATATTAGAATCAATAAAATGAAAACATGATAAAAAGCATTTTATTTGAAAGTTTAAAGCAAAACACTATACATCATAAACTTACATGACTTATCTGAGCATCCTATATATTGTATAACTTCTTTTGCATGCGACGCACGCGCGATTGATGTCATGAAGCAAACGCAGGCCTCAGTACCGACTATTTTTGTTCTTCATATGATTATCTTATCTTTTATCATTAAAAAAAATGCATTGTTACAATTAACCTCCGTTACAATTGTCCCCAATCTCCTCTAAAGATAGAATTTTATTGTTTTGCTATCTTTGCTTGCGGTTATATACGCCATTGAATCTTTATTTTTTTTAAATCAATTCATGTTTAAATCAGTTCTTTCCTTTCACCTTTATAATCGGAGATGATTCTTCTTTAATACTTACGATCAATGTGTTTTTAAATTCTTGCTTTAAAAAATAGCTAGTACCAAATTATCTAAAGATATTAAGCCAATCTTTAAATTGCAATTTTGACCGCGATTTCATGTAATAGAATACAAAAATTGAATACATCTAAAATATTTAATTAATCATTTTATTATATTAATTATACAATTTTCATAATTTACATAAATTTTTACTGAATTTTATATTAAAGTTTTTTTTATTACTTTTAGTAATATTTAAAACATCACATCAATACTTAAACACGATGTTTAAAAATATATCTTCATAATGACAGTTTTATATAAAAATTTAGTTTTTAATTAAGATTACGTTTTATAACAATAAAGTTAAATTAGTTGTAAAGAAATTATATTATTTATTATTATTATAATTTAATTTGTTTATTATTAGACTTAATTATTATTATAAAGTCATTTCATATGTTAGATATACATTCGGTTTACATATATTGTTTAGTTTTTGTTACCAGATTATTTTATAAAAATATATTTCAAGGTTTTTGTTTCACTACAGAGAAAGATTCTAACAAATGTTAATTAATTTGTAACAAAATCTGCCTTTCATATTTCTTATCTTTGATTATTCTTTTAATATCCAAGATATAATATCTGAGATATACCTTCAAATTGTAACAAAATTATTTTTGTAATTTATTATTAAAATTTTAGCTTTTATTTAAAAAAATAATTAATATTTATAAAATTGTGGCTTTTATCACTTTTCGTTCAATTCGTTGTTTATGTTTTATGATCTTCAGAAAGAAATACCTTTTGAAGTTTCATGAGAAATGTTTCGTTGATTTTCTTCATTTATCTCTGACAATTCAATTTAATTCTCGTTGAGAAGAATAAAATGTTTAATAGCACAACGTAATTGTTCCCAACGTAAATCCTTCACTTATTATAATATTTTGTATTTATAGAATTATTAAAAAATTTGACAACTTTTTTAAAAGAATAATGGTGATTGAAAATTCTATCATGAATATCATAAACCGTCTTTTCTACTCGTTTCAATCAAGACAACGGACAACCTTCTCCGCGGAACGTTCTTGCACGCGATTGTAGGTTGAACTGCCAAGTGAAAACACACCTCTCAACCTGCACAGGTGCACATAGGGGTCCCCCAATGGGGCCCTGGAAGAAGGGGGGCCTACTTGCGCACTAGGATTTCTTTGCCACGAATACGCCGATCGGCGCGGGCCTGTAAAATCCGGAATGTTATTTGTAATTCACATCGCACAGAAATCGAATTTGCGCTCAGAATAAATATGATTGTTAGTTGGTGAACAAGAACGAAAAAAAGTCGAATTAAAAGTCACACAAATTTGGTCAAAGAATTATCTTGTTTTATTGGGTCGGGGAAAAAGTTTCTTCATATTTAAAAAAATTTTTTTAAAAGTTAGTAAAAGTTTCTCATTTGTTGCGAAATTTTTGTTACAATTATATCATTCGCTAGCAAAGTTTCAGCTTTAAGAATGTTTTTTAAATTTCGGTATGATGATTTTAATCGAAATTATAAGCAAAATTAAAATGCTCCTTTATTTAACTTACCAATAATTCAGGAAAAAAATCATACGAACATTAAAAAAACAAGATTTTGTAGGGAAAGCTTCAAGCTTTCACGATAGGTAGTCGAAAATTTTTGTAAACTTTTTTTGGGCACGTGAAAGATATAGTGAAAGTAAAAAGAAATTTTTTTCATCTTTTTCAGCTCGTAGTTTTTTAAATGTAAATGTAATTACCAAATTCACTGAAACTCAAAAAATATAGTAATATTTCGAAAGTAGAAATTTCAAGCTTTAAAATCCTTTTTTCTTTAATTTAACTTTCGTTCATTTTTGAATGAAAGATATTGAATAAAGATATTGTATATACAATTTTGAATTAAAAAATATGAAGAAACTTTTTCCTCGACTCAATATTTTTATAAAATTTTCAATATTTTAGTAGAAGCATAAAAATTTTTATTCTAAAAAACAAAAAAATCTATTTTTTCTTTAATGTTTGTTTTCCATACATTTTCCGTACTTTTTACGTTGAATTTATTCATAAAAATTATATTTTTTTGTTGGAAATATTTCTTTATCAAAAAATTTTCATTAAAAAATAAAATAATTCCCGGGCTCACAAGTCGATTTGGAGTTGATAGATTTTTAAAATCGTTTGATTTGATACCTACTAGATTTTCTATTGAACTTCATTTATCGGTACAACTTTGATAAAATATCGATCTTCTTCGAAAATCAATAGAAAATGTGGTCATCAATATCAAACAGAAAATCAATAGATATTGATTTGATTTCGACTTATGAACTAAGATTATTAAATAAAATCTTAGATTTATGTTTAGATTGCTTTTATCGATAAATACGCATTTCTACTTTTAAAATTATATAGTAAATTTTAACGTAAAACTATACGATAAAAGCATAATGCTATATAAAAGAATTTGTATTATATAAATTCTCGGATGAATCTCTTAGATCATCGAAAACGTTCCAAATCGTATTCTTTATTTTTTTTTGTTATGATACATTATGTCTAGAAACACTCTAGACCAGCTAGTCTGGACATTAGTGATTTTATCATAATCCTACGAGAAAAAAGGATATATAATAATATATATAATAATCCTTGTATATACAATAGCGTGCAAAAGTTTCCCGTCAGTAATATTTATTCTAAAAAAAATTTTAATCATTCTCGGATGTAGTACAAGATTTCATTAGCTACATCTTGCACTAACACCCGATAATGATTAAAATTTTATCAGATTTATTTTCATAAATTAGAATACAAAATGTCACCGGTTGAAAACTTTTGTACGCCATTGTATTTATACTAACTCACTTTAACTCATACACTGTAATTATATACTGTTTCACTCTATAACTTTAATTAAGATTGTAGAGGGACAGTGCAAGTTAGAATTAGTAATACATATATACAAAGAAATTATATATATCTTTCTCTCTCGAAAGATTTTAACAAAATCGCTCGTGACCAGACTCCCTGATATAATAGGAACTTTTGTTATATCTCGTGTAATCGTTGATTTAGCATATGATGGAAAATTTTTGCTCGTCCTCCAGTAGTAGCCTTACCAAGCGGAATCCATCTCTTGTTTTTTCATCGCTGATGCGCGATGACTGGTTTTTCAGAAGGAAAAATAAAGCGCATGCATACCGTCTGTATATTTTTCCTTCCTTCTTGTAGATGTACTTTTATGTTTTCAGTTATGCTTTTCTCTTGCATAACTGAAAAATGAAAAAGAGATCTTACAGTCCCCCAGGCTGTCTTAAGGATATTCTCACATATATTGAGGGGATTGCATCTTGACAATCGCAACTTGAGCATATTGAATTGAATCAGTCGAGAATGTTTGTTAGCGCAATTGGACTAGTAATAGCTTCGATTTTATTATAGACATAAAATAATTGAATTCTGTATGCTTCTATTGAGTTTTGCGATTTTTCTAGTTTTTTTGCTAAGTTTAAAATTGAAAATTAGTTACATTCAAAAAAGAGAACGTTTCTGAGTGTTAATAAAAAATATGAGATATTTTCAAATATTTATATAGATGCTGAAAGGATAAAAAAATTAGCATTCCGCGCTTACTGGGTACATGTATCCAATATATCTCAATAAATGTATTTCCCTCTTTCATAAAAAATATACAATATTACTTATTTATAAGACTGTAAGTTTATTAATATATACACGTATCTGTATGTTTATTGATAGTAATATTTATGTATAGGGCAAGATCGGGTATTATGAATACTTTAAGAAAACATTTTGATATAGCCAGTATATTGAAAAATAAAAAAAATGTATGCATATCATTTGTGTCGATGTTTTATGTAACTTAGTATTGAAAGTGATTATTTTAATGTAAATGGTAACGGATGCTCTTATTATGCCCAGTGCTCTATATTACTCTCTAGATAGGCTAATATGAGCACAGGAATTTTTTTGTAAGAAATTATGTAGAAATAAAAGATTGAAATATATGTATATATATATATATATATATATATATATATATATATATATATATATGTATTTTTTTAAAAGAGAATTAAATAATTAGTATTTTTTATCGAAGAGAAACGGCCTTGAGTGAAATATAATAATTATAATATAAAAGTTTATTTTAAG
>Ga0157363_1005652_pt1 | contig 11686 bp, 5 predicted proteins | sample AttsexASBM1_FD_111477 | JGI IMG/M metagenome (GOLD analysis project Ga0157363, IMG submission 111477) | Fungus gardens microbial communities from leaf cutter ant in Ribeirão Preto, State of São Paulo, Brazil - Atta sexdens ASBM1 | ecosystem: Host-associated > Fungi > Mycelium > Unclassified ...
AAAATTTCTTGTTATGCATACAATTGTTAAGTATTGTTGGTGTTCTTCGTTCTACATTTAATTTGAATAATTCATACAACTTTTAATTTAATTGTATTGTTGATATTCGTTCTACGTTTAATTTAAATAATTCATACTTTGATTTGAATGCTATGAATAATTATTACAACAGTATGGTAAATAATCAATATAATTACTCATAATACTATTACATTATGTACATGCATTTCATATCATACTTTCAGTTGATTTTTCGCAGGATTAATTCTAGCAGATAATGAATATTCACACTTTTCCTCCGTTTATCTATTGGACAATTATAGAAATATTATTCTCTATTTTTATCGTTAGAGAAAGCAGAGTAAGGAAGTTTAACGCTTTCAAACTATTTCCCTTTCCCAGGCATCGTTATGAAAGCAATTCGATTATGTTTCGTATCTGTGAAAGGGATTATATTCTGTATAAACTGCAGTGATTTATTGGTGAATTGACGTTGTGCGCTTAAAAGAGAACCGTGTCGAAACACTAAGAGACAAAGACGGAACGAGTTGGCTCTACAGGCTCATTAATTTTCTCTATTAATGACTGCAATCAGCGGTACAAGTGTGCCCGGTGAGCGCTCAATTCTGTTCTCGATTACGAATGCTCCTCGAGATATGGTGCCGACGCCTAATCACCATCGGAAGGAGCACCGGTAATCATTGAAGACTCGGCAAAGATCTCTCTATCAACCTTATAATATTGTCGATTCACGTTCAGTATTCCAATGGAAATGAATTGTAACAATCTGTATTGTAAGAATCAACTACTCGTGATATCTGTGATGCATTTGAAATAGAAAAAGGAATACTAGTAGATATAAATACAATTCAGAAATAATCATTCAGAATAAAAATATTTAGAATAAAATTATATCTCTATCTATATAAAAAATTATATGCGAAAATAATTAATTTTAAAGCAGTAATTTGTTTTTTGAAAACATGAGAGCTTTGTTGATTTTTATAAATAAATAAACATGCATAAAGAATATAAGAGAGATCTAAGGTTCCACAAGGAATTTTCAAAAAGAATGAATATGTAAAAATAAAAAATTTCAAAATATATTTTGTATTTAAAGAACCTGTAGGTATAAAATTTTAATTATACAATATAAATCTTTAATAGTTCAAACGTGTTAAAATTTCATAATTTATTTAAAGACGTCAGTTAAGAAAAAGCAAGTTAAGTTCTTTCATGATTGACCAAGATGCAGGTTAGGCCACATTGTTTAGCATAAATAACAAGAATAAGTATATGATAAGTAGTTTACAGGCTTGGGTTGTCAGTTCTTCGCTAGTTGAAAGTCGGATAGATAATCCTTCGGTGTGAAGGGCTATGAAAGGAGCTATTTCATGGTACTCTTCTAGTCTACCGTAAAAGAGAGAGCGGACACATCCTCCTTCCTTCCTCAGCTGTCCGAGTTTCCCACAGTTCTCTACGAAGGGGTGAGCTTTGTTTCGGATAAGAAGGTCTAGTCAACTATCACCCTCATTCCCACTATGCTCTTGTGTCGGTTTTCACTACCAGCGATTTATCGATGGCGAATCGTGAAAGTTTATGTACCGAAAGTTTATGTGTTTGCGTCAAGCTCTCTTAACGACCGGTTCCTCTCCGAGGGATGATTGAGAAAAGCATCCCCCTTCTTATTCCCCGAGAAAACGTGATGCGTATCGATTCATCATTCTAAAGGGAACTTTGTGTCACGAACACCAATGAATTTCGTGACAACTACAGCATAGAAAAGGCGAAAGGTATAGAGCATTTCAAAACCGCTGTTGCGCATTTTAATGCTAAAATAATCAGTGATTTATTTAATTGTATCGAAGTATTAGTCTCTAAAATATAATTTATTTGAATATCGAATATTGAAATATCTCGAGAAGTATAAATTTATCGCTAAGGAAAAATTATTTTTATATTATTTAATATTAAATATATTGTATAAATATAAAAATAAAAATGTAAATAAACAACAAAATCTTGTATGCATTTATAGAAATTTTGTATAGCCTAGAAATAGTAAAATATGTATATCAATAGCATTGTCAAACAATAATTTGTATATTGAGATAATAATTTAATAACAGTTATATATATATATATATATATATATATATATAACGTTTTAAGATAATGATTAGCTTCATCGTTCATTTCTCTATCGAGAAACACACTTGCTACACTGATCGAATGGCTTCCACAACACTCAGCCATCATCTGAATTATGCACGAGTCAAAACTGAATATGAATGGGACCTAACGGCGCGTTGATCTTACGAAAAGACAATAGCGAGTAGACAAAGGTAAGACAGAAAGAAGTCGATTTGGAGATTAAAAAAAGAAAGATTGATTCGGAATGGATATCTGCGTTATGGCGGGGGTGGGAAAGTGAGGCTAAGAGGCACGACTGTGTAGTGGGCGTTTAGGACCAGTGTTTTGTGTGTGTGTGTGTGTGTGTGTGTGTGTTTGCACGTGTGTGACTTTCTTCTGTGAACCAGGAGCTCGTTAATGCGCGTGCACGCCGTAACATAATGCACCATCGAGCAACGCTAATAGTTGTTCGTACCGACGACAACCTCGTGAAATAGGCCTCTTATGCTGGCCCGTGTATCGTACGCTGGTACTTGTACGATTCAGCCGCCCACGCAGATCGCGGATGATTCACGTGACGCCTTCTTCGACGAGCCGACGCTCCTAAAGGACTGTAAATTTGTCTTCTTTACTTTCTTTATCCGAACCGTTCTGTGTATAATGTGCTCCCCCTTTCACGATACTCGATGAAAATTGACGACCACGCGTTAAATTTTCAGCCTAACTTCCTCAACAATGTCTGTGTAACGATTTGCGCAATTTAGCTTAACAAGTAACCATCTATAATAAAATTATGACAATGATATGTTAATATTGTAAAGTAAGCGCATTTATGAAATCTCTATCATCTATCTATATAGTCTCTCTATTAAAATAATAATCTTTTAATCGATTTTGAATGTATTTTAATTTTATCTTAAATTTCATTAATAATATAATTTACTTTTCGCACTTAAAAAAATAAATTGTAAAATTTAACAAATTCTAGTAAATTGACTTAATCAGAAGAAAAATTCGTTGTATCATTGCATTGTATTGTAGAAAAATTTTTTTTTAAGTCTTAATAATTTATATAAAAATGGAAAAATTAAACTTCGTCAGTAAAAATTCGGTCAGAACAAAATATTTTACGACAGGAAGGCGCCCGTCAATTTGTGCCAGCTTAGTTGTAACTCTCGTTGTAACAAGCGTTATTACGTCGTAATGTCAGAATAATGGCAACTCTTACTAGAACAATAGTGTTGGCGACACAACGACATACCGTCGCTCCGAACACCTTCGCCCGTGGGCAAACATGATGTTTCTTTTTCCCTTCTCGCAAAGGAAGGCACCGTGTGGTGCAGCAGACGCGTCATTGTATACCGCGGTCTTCGCCACCTACGTGAAAATTTTACGGGATGCAGCGTCTCTTTATTGTGCGGCTCTCATTTCAATAAAATACGAATTATGTTTTAATGTACGCAATATTCTAATATTAAAATTTCTTTTGTATATTTTAATTAACCGAAAGGTACTTTAACTAGTAAACATATCAAAACTAATAAGTAATAATATAATTGATGATCAATCTTGTACATCTTTCATTCCGTTCAAGAAATTTTGAAGATTTCAGTGATGTCATCGACCTTTGGACAGGAGCGTCCAGGTGTATGCCGCTTGTTTTCCGGAATCTCAGTACGCATGAAAACGCAATCGGATGATATCGATGGAGGATACCGCTTGGTAGGCGAATCTTTTCGTTTTCCCAGCTGAACGGTAAACGTTCCCCTTCGCATCTTGCGCGGTCAAGAGGGTGACGTATTCACGCAACGAGAATGTGCTATGTAAAAAGAGGGAAGAAGTAAAGTGGGATAAAGGAAGGGAATGCAGCTTTGTAGTTCTTCGGAAACCGAAATGCACCGGCGGAACGGGGTGTGCATACCAACACGTGTGCTTGCATTCGTCGAGAAAACGTGGGGGATAGCAACGAGTACTACCACGTGGGAGTGAATGCTTTAAAAATTCTCTTACAATACTCCTTCCCCTACAGGTTTGAAACCAAAGAAATATTGTTCTTTGCATAATATACATTATTCAATCAGGTTAGATCCTCACAGTAAAAAAATCTTTGCCTTTGCGAGTTACGCCATAAAATACTATTCTAATAATTCTATTTTAATTTCGATTTTGTCTTAACTGGAATTTGTGAAACTGAATTTTTTTATCAAATTTCTTAACAAATTTGTCGGAAACATAATTAATATACATTAATTGTACATTAATTGATAAATGCCTTCTGTTGCTTCTTCATATATTGTTATTATTATATTATATATATTATATATACTTTAATATTTTAAATATGTAAAATTCAGAGAAAGAGAAAACATGATTTATAAAATCACGCACAGATTTAAAGTAAATTTAATATTAAATTTCAAAAAGAAAAATTCCTAGCATCGATTGTTAAAATTTCTTTTGAAAGCTTTATACAATTCCGATCTGGTACAAGCATTCGTCTTTCGTCGAGAATTTTACAGTTCATTGATTTTTATAATAAACGTTAAGTCACCTGTCGAAATTTTAGCGGGAAAATCTCGACGATGCCAAACTCGTACAGTCCCGCGTCCTCAATGCATTAAACCCACGACGTGAATCCCTCGTATAACGTTTCAACTGTGTGTATGGACAAAACGTGACATTAAAGGTTCTCTGACGGTATTTTGGCGGGAAGCAATAAGGTGTCTTGCTTTTGAGACGCGCCTGCGTAGCTTGCGCAATTCCCACACAAGAACTGTACGCGCACCGAAATTTCCCCCTCGTCATCCCCTCGTTAATAACTCCCTCGACAATAGAGGGACCGTTCCTTTAGGTTCCTCGAGCAGCGGGAGGAGGGGGATGCTGACTGGATAAAGACCGCCAGTTACCACCTGGAGGCACCATACGCCTTAACGTGGGAGCTGCTTGTTCGTGATATACCGGAGTTATATTTTTTTTATATTCGCAAATTTCATTTGCAAAAATAAGGAAATAAAATCCTGACAATAAAAATAAACACTGTGCAAAAATTACTGAGTTACTTCCAAGTCCATCAGATTAGAATTCACAAACTTTTGAAAAAAATTTAGACAATACAAATATAGGAAGTGTATTATGTTGAGGAGTTTTACGAGATGCTAATTTTTCCGAGAATCCTATCTTTCAACTGCTTTATGATTACAGCTTATGATAATAATATATGGATTGTATAAATAGTATACTAGAAAGTATACTATTCAAGAAAAAGTAATATTTACCGATGTAGAGACACAAAACCTGACGATTCATCATAATGTGAATAAAATTAACAAATAAGATGATATAAAGCATTAATTTAATCTAAGACACAATGTAAGACATATTAGTCTATAATTTACGATCGACATAAATCAAGCGACATAAATCAATGAACAAAAAGATTTCTTGAGAACTCAAATTCAAGATGTCAAAAAGATGTTAGAATTCAGTAACTCGTAGATCGTTAGCTACATATAAGATACAGTGTAAGGCATATTACGATCGGCATCCAAGCAATTTGCAATCGGCAAGGATCGAAGATCACGTACCTGTCGCGTCGACAGCCTGAGCTCGCCGTCCTGTGTCGCGTTCCTCGTACTCGCAGATACATACGGTTTATTCGGAGTTGCATTGTGGATCGACGGGCCGAGGTCAGGAGGTTCTGAATCATCACGATCCTTATCGGTCCTGTCGACTCTCCCGAGTTGCACGGGGAAAGGTATCCGAGACAGGTAACCCTCGGTTGCTTGAAGATAAGTCACTGCATGTCTAAGCGCCGTAGCCGATTATCGTCCTCGTCGATCGTGCTCGATTATCTGCAATTCAAAATGCCACCAAGACGACAACGACGAGAACAATGACAACGAAGAGGATGACGGCGAAGCGCGCGGCACTGTCTTTATGCGGGAGTGCTTCTGCCTTTGGCAAGCACCGATTTGCTCGCAATCAGTAACGTTGGTTACGTCGCTCGCATTCGCATACACGTCACGTAGAAAGCCGTGCAATTTGTAGCACGACGAATTGAAAGATTTCGCATCGGCAAACTGAGCTGCGAATTAAGTCGAGTGAAACAAGAGCAATTGAAAATGTTATAATTTCTATTATAGACTATGGTCTTGTATAAAACGTCTTGATTACCATATGATTATTATATATTAAGCTTTAAAAGAGACAAAATTTGAATAAATGCGAAAGTGAAGCGTTGTCAATAATGTAACAAATAGGTATGGTGCATGTTTTAAAAATCCGCATACATAACAAGAAATTTCATTACTTTCAATCACATCACCCTTATTTCTTTGTCACAATTACATTGGACCTAAACGGAAGCAAAACATAATCGTATACATAACGTACAATCATATTCAGGAAGAACAGATTACAATCATATTGTTACCAAAACACTACTTGAAGCAGCAACAACGGTGGACCTAATTAAAATGCCGGTACGAGTAACGGAGGGCGGTCGTGGGAAAGGCGAAGAAATAAAGCGCGGCGAGATTTTCGAAAGACGATATCGAGAAACTCCCTGTTTCCTCGCAGAGGAGGCCTAGCCAGTATTTCGGCGACCCTCAGGGTCGCTCGAACCCTTAATCTAACCCCTTCGAGAGATGCGAACGTCTCTAATTTGCATGTGCGCGGAGCATGCAATACGTGCCTCTCCCCCTTCCTCCCTCTCTCTCTCCCTCGTCGCGTATGTTTTCATTCTCTTCGTTTGACCAAGTAATAGCGACAAGTAAAAACGTAAAGTGACGTCACACACTACTGCGAGGAGCAAGCAACCCCCGGCGAAACAGCTGCTCGCAAATTTCTCACGCGTCCAAAAGCCACCGCGAGACAATTGAACTTGATTCCGGTTCGCCTGGGGTGATTTCCTCGAGGTGTAAGAGACGAGGGCGAAGAAACGAGGGAGAGATCCGGTCCACCCGTATGAGCACGCACCTTCCGCCGCGAGGAGCCCGCCTCGGTGACGCTTCCGGAAAATCGATAGACAGGTGGAGCAGATGCAATCAAGATGCCGCATGCTTAAATGACACGGAATGTTTGAACGCTTAACGTTTCATCCAAAATATTTCGGGATCAAATATTATCTGTTATTGTTCGTTATAAATTTTTAATACACCTACATTAAGAAATGATAATATCGAACAGTTATACGAATTATTATTGTCTAAATTATATCATGTATTTTATTAAGTTGTCTGTCCAATAAATCGTTGTTTTTTTAAATTGTATTAATTTCGACATTGAGAATGATCTAATTAGGATCGAAACGTATGTGATAATAAACTTTTGTTTTATAATAACACAACATTAAGATCTGGCTTGGCTCGTAACTCTACTTATTATTAATTTTATAAATTAGATCTTATCTTTACTCGCTTAGTTTAGTAATGAAAAAATTATCCAAATTGTTTCAAATAACTGTTATTCAACATTATGAACATTCTATATTTATAAATATTAAGTTAGTTGTTTTTTTAGAAATATCTTTTATAGACTTATTCCATAAAAGTTATATTGTATAAAAAAATAAAAGTCTACAAGCTACAAACGATATTACGCTGTTTAAAATAAAACACAGCAGGTAATGCAAGTATATAAAAATCTCAATAAAATTCTTAAATTCTGTAAAAATGGAATAATAGATAATTCTTCGGGTTATCATGCTATGACATGATTTCATAGTCAGCCAATCCAGAATCCTTTTCTACAATATATTCTTCTAGAGACACGCACATGTCCTGTTAAATCCTGGATCTGGGTCCTCGTCGAAATGCCGCGACGATCAACAGCGGTTATCGATGTTGAACTATCTCCAGACGATTCGGCGATTCGACCTCATATTCAGAACGAGGTCCTTGCGTCCTGATCCCGCTGTTCAGTTCAGCTAGATATCCTGAGGTAATATGCATTCGCCAACCCGTCGAATGAATTATGCAAACTCTCAGAGACCCGATCCGCACAGTCTTTATGCATCGATTTCCCTTCTTTCTTTTATCTTATTTTCGTTTCCTTTCTACGGACGTTTGCCCACTCCTGCTGACCTAGAATTTATAAACATCTAGGAAAAAATGTAAGACTATTTTTGAAAAAAATATATATAGGCTATCTAAAAAAATATATATATTTATATATATATTTATATATATATATATATATATATATATATATATCTTTAGTAACATGTCTTATTCATACTTGCTTAATAACAAATGAAATAATTAATAATTAATCAGATTGTCTCGAATAACAATTATTCAATATTCATTACTATCACAGTTCAGCAATTATTTATTCTTTAATCAGAAATGAAATAAACAGTTGTTGAGTATCTAAGTTGGATAATAAAACTCTGTATAAAAGTTCTTGAAATATGTAACAGATAAAAAATTGCAATAGAAATGTGATAAAACGTATACATAATATCTAATGGAAATCTCTTAACATCTAATGCGTAATGGATAAAAGTGATGTAGAAAATAGAACGGGGAGTGATTGTTTATTATTCGCAACGAACGGCCGAAATATGAAATGTGCGCGTGTTGCTAAGCGAATTCAGGTCCAACCTAGCAATGGAAACTGCACTCGGCAAACTTACGAATCTAAATTCATTTATTCGACCGCGCACGATCGACGCAGTCTGATTTTCACAAGCGATGCAAATACCAAACAACGAAGTGTGGATCTGTTTGCAATTGGCTCCCACTCCATAGTAATATCACCGTTAGATCTAAACATAACCAGCTCAAAAGCTTATATTTATATTATAACATCTTCTCGGAATATTTCACAGATAGCACTTTGATTCATGTACGTTTTATATGCATTTCCTAAATGTATATGTTTTACAACCAGAAATATATAGAATCGATATGTATTACTGGGATTGGTATTATCAGCAATATTCGTATAATTAATATTATTTATTAAGTCGAAAGTCAGAAATTCAAGAAAATATTTTCATCAAAGTTGAAAAGTCTTTTCTCACCTTATAAGAATATAGATAATTTTAAAAAATTTTTATATCAATTAATCACAGAAATTATTGACATAAAAAATTAGCATCAATTATTGTTTACCGCACATAAAGAAATAAAAATATAGATATTATCTTTATATAGCATTGACGTTGTTAACCCATTAATCTTTTAATTTCAATCAGTATTACATCAATATAGTGCAAGTGTACTGATTTTGATCATAGCAGCAAATAATTAATGACAAATATATTTATATCTATATAGATTCTTGCAAAATTGTCTGGGAAGTTGTCATTGTGTGTACCGTGACTAAAAGAGGTGGAGTTCGATACGCTTGAACGATCGCCGTGATCGATAAAACGATTCCTCGCAAAACTCGTATATTGTCGACGATAAAAAAATATGTAAGACATCACAGTTCAATACATAGAATTGCAACATTGACTATTATCGAATTGCAGTAATGTGAAAATCTTTAATTAATGTAGTATCGACGACACTTCATGATTAATTGTTTATGATGTCGACAACTATGTTGCCTGTCCGCGTTAATCATTTGTTATCTCGCATACGTTATGCATGTTCTTGTTCATAGTTGGCTTGATTTACTAAAATCGAAATTAAGTATCAATAAAGTTTAATATTTAGATTGCTTTTGGTATTGGGACTCGCTTTTCTGTACGTAAATGTTTATGTAAACAGTACTTCGCACCATTAAAATTATGCATCATAAGATTGTAAATATTCATGTGATTATATGGTTTTTTTATTCATTAGTAAATATATTTATATAAATTTAATACGTATAAAATTAAATACAGTCTCATAATTGTATGCTGGTATGCAAATTATTTATTTTTATATTAAATATTTATTCATCATCTGTTTATGTAAAATACAAATTTATAATAATTAAAAAGTTTTACAAAATTTCTTATATATACCTAATATTCATTTCCAAATATTTTATTAGAATAAAAAATGCGAGATTATATTATTTTCTCTCTTTTCTCAAACATCAACATACATATATCTGTCTGAAATACCGTTAGATGATCGTTGTTGTGGCCGGTTGTCATAAGAAAACAGTTCATTTATTTCATTGGTTGAATGAAATTAATAACCACTCCACGCCAGAAGTTGCGTGTATCACGAATATTCTTTCATGTGCACTGTATCTGTGTATTCTCGCAATTTAGTAATTATTAAGTTAATTTCTCGCGTTTGTTTTTGGAACTCCTAAATAAGACAAAGAATGTAAAATTTTAATGATATGTGATCAGAAATGGACTATCCAATATAATTTGATGAAATTTTTAATAATCATTTATTTTCATATTGAACCGTTGAAAATAACACAGATAATTTTCATTGAGTATTAAAATGATTTTTAAAGAATCGATCCGCGATCTAAATTATAATAAATTTATTTTCTTTAAAAGATCGAGTAAATTCATTTTTACATTTGCAAAGAGGAGAGAAGAGAAAAGAGAGAGCGGCCATCGTGTCGCGGTTCATGACATACACGACAGAAGATGAATGCTCTGCGCTTTTGTGAGCGAGCCGCAACTCCTTGGGCGGGATGCGTGTTTTCTTCATCTCAGTCCGACACCGTGTGTATACTCTTATGATGAATGTCGACATTAACTGAAACAATAATTCAATTAAGACTACCGTTATTCGCGGCTTGCTGGCATTGCGAGGTCGACAGGTATGTTGCTCGTGCGCGCGTGCCTATTGTGTATACTGTCTATAACATTGATGTCGATCGAACGATATATGATTGAAAGTCATTTGTAATTGATACCCGATTTGTCATTGATGTTATGAAATGGACCTTACATTGTGGTTTCAAAAGTATGTACTACAAGACGTATATTCTGAATTTCTTACAGTGAAATCTCATTCCAAAAAAGTGAAAGTACAACTACCCTTGAAAAAAGGTGAAAACATTTATTTCGCTTTTTAAAAAAGAATGACAACTTTCACACTTTTTAGAATAGATTTTCACTTCAAAAAAGTGAAATCTCACTTCAAAAAGCTAAAATTTCATTCTAAAAAGAGTAAAGAGCGTCACTTTTTTCAAGAAGTAAAATATTTTCATTTTTTTTTCAAGGGTGATTGTATTTTCACCCTCTTGGAATGAGATTTTAATGCAAGATATTTATAATGTACAAACACGATTGACATAAACACACAATCAGTGTAATTCATTGAACCTCAATGAAAGCACACATTTTGTATTGTTACTAGACAAATATACAAAATTCTCTTATATTTATATGTGATGAAATATTTACAATGTATTGTATTTGTGACCTAAAAGGCAAGATATAAAAATAAATTTCTTCTTATCTCAAAACTATCTTTAAACTTAATGCTTTTTCCTCCCAATAAAACATAATATGTTATTAAATATAATTACTGTTGATTAAATACTCAGAACAAAATGTTCTTGCTTTCTCTTTGTAATTCCTTTTTTAATTTAAAGAGAAATTATTTCAATTTTGTTTCAAGTACAATTCGCGTTTCAA
>Ga0157363_1005653_pt1 | contig 11686 bp, 7 predicted proteins | sample AttsexASBM1_FD_111477 | JGI IMG/M metagenome (GOLD analysis project Ga0157363, IMG submission 111477) | Fungus gardens microbial communities from leaf cutter ant in Ribeirão Preto, State of São Paulo, Brazil - Atta sexdens ASBM1 | ecosystem: Host-associated > Fungi > Mycelium > Unclassified ...
CGACGAACGAGCCTCCGCTCCGTCGCGCCAGCCGCTCCAATGTGTGGCTAATTCACGAATGTGCGACCCAGGGAAGTCGGTTGATCTATCAACCCCAACATGTAGGCCACGTAATGCATAGAAGCATTGACTTTGTTCTTCAACGTACTAGATATCTTAAGTAGGAGACGGTTCGACATGACAGACATAAATAAAACGCAAATCATTGTAGAATAACTGTAATGACATCAATAAAGTTATCGATGATAAATGTAAAATAAATTTCTTCATTAATGATAAGCTATTAATGTTTTACAAGTCATTATACAAGTCATTATTTGTGATTATTTTTTCAATTATGTATCGTTAAGTCTGAGATCAGGTCTCTGTTATAACGAAGCTTACATCGGCCATCAAGTGCGTTTCGTCGATCCACAGAATTCGTGAGGCGTTCGACTCGACATAGCGAGAAAATACGTGCTTGATAGCGACCGGACTTTTTCAACAAAAAGTTTCGTTTTAAAGACGTGGAAATCTAAATCGTTGAGTTGCTCGCGATGAAGCCGCGGTACAATTTCCTGTTTATCGCCCTTCTCCCTCGCAATTCTGCCGGCAGACGTCCAACTGTAAACGCAATTTTCGCGAGATAGCATCCCCCATACGCAAAAGCGTTCTTCGTTCTGGGCCCGCAGGCTTCTTTCTTGTTTTTTCTCGTCGAGACTCGAGACTCGAGACTCGAGATGCAGCGAACGCACTAGGTGCGCGCGTGTGCAGCGAATCGCACAATAAGTTAGAGCCGCGGCGATCAACCTGGCGCGGTGAAATGTTAACGACTGCACACGCGGCCAAGCTCATAAGGAGGATCGGAGGGTGAAAGGGAGAAGGGAAGGAAGGACGTGCGTTCGCGAAGACGGATGAAGAGGAAGAAGAGAAGCGGAAAGTGCGAAGGGGAACGACTAGGGAGGATAGGAGAGGAGAGAAGAAGCGCAGGAACGCGTAATAAAGGAGGGCGTGCGAGTGCGATGCACCTGTAGCCCTCCTTTCCTCCCAACCATCTTGCATCGCATCGTCTCCAAGTCGCCCCTCCGCGCCACCGCCTTCGGCCGTACCCCGAACTCGAGATATGTACATAAACTCGCAGCTGCGCGCGGGTTGCGGCCCGGTCAGCCCACGAGAGTTCCCTTATTTTAATTTTGTCACGGAAGCCGGCCACCCCATCGCGCAGGCATATTTTTAGATCCGGTTTTACTTCCGCAGTACCATGGTCAAGGTCTCACAAATCTAGGACTTGGATGTATATGTTAACGAAAAATAAAATTCGCAGAAATTTAAAAGAAATTGATATAATAATTAGACGTCAGCTCTCTCATTAAAATAATAATCATTTATACGTAAAACAAATCATGTTTATCCTTTTTTTTTAATTTTATAAAAAATTTCTATAATAAACAATGTATTATTTAATGTAATGTAGTGTCTGAATGTAGTGTTTCAATTTTTACGTAGATTTTGTAACTTCAATAGTATTCCGAGAGAATGTTATGAAAGCAAGGTGATTATATAATGGTTCACAGCTCAGGCATACGAGCATCAAAAAAAGTATTTATTTGTGGTCAATCTCTAACAAGTTAATTATTTACTATGATTAACATTTATTTGTTTTATAAAATTAATTGATAATTTAATTAGTTAATATGTCCTTGTGTATAATATAAACCAAAACAAACAAGCGTTAATAACATTTAAAAATATTTTCGTGCATAATGACTCAATAATGAAATTACTTCTTTATCAAAAGGTAGTTAGATTATTGTAGGTAAAAATGAACGTCTCGTTATTTTAATAAATTTATTTTGTTTGTAATTTAAAGCGTAGACGAAGTCTGATAGAAACGCGAAGCTGCATCCCGATCGTTCTTGGGCTCTGACATCGATTTTTCAGCCGCGAGCGATTGACATAGTTACATCAGTTTTGTCGGTACCTCTTTAGCATATTTACGTGTCGCAATTTTGCAAACTAGTCAGTAGCTCTCGGTCATAATTCAGCCACGCGATTGTATACTTCAATTTTGCATCACTGTATATCTACATGAGTAATATAAATTACAATGTATGTTATGTGAAACACCTACGCGCGATATTATGATACAAATGTTGGCAGTAGCGACTGTGTCATCGGTTAAAACAAGACAAATTAACACACTCAACTTCTAGTTTAAGAAACTATTTTCTGATGTCAAAATACATTAATTTTTCAAATGTAATCAATTATCATTTTTCCTTTATTTATAAAATAATTAAACGGCGTAATTTTAATTTTCCATAACAATTTTATTCCATTTGTATTTGTATTTTTAATTAATAGTATATCTTTGTTTGTTAAATAATATATTTAAATGTCAAACAGCGACGGGCTTCTAAACAGGCAAACTGTAATTACATATGTATATCCTACATGAAAGTTTTATTTCGATGACATCATTCGCTGCATTAAATAATCACGAATCGACTTAATTATCAGCTCCACCCAAATAGATATTTCAGGTCAATAACGACTCCAGTTCGCGAGTCATCAACTTCATGGATTTCTTCTTTATTATACTACACGAATCTCGCCCACGAGATTCTCAGTTTATGGAAGCTTGCAGGTCAGGTACAGCATGTTTATCGGCGCTGTGAAAGTGTCTATATGTGACTAGAGAACATCTTAGACCTGTAAAGATTATTCTTTTGAGTGTGCTCGGGGCCAGAGATACATCCCACGTACGCAAAAAAGAAAGAGATTTCAAAGTTATAGCTAACACATTTAAAATATCCCAATGTGTCAAACGTTCATAGAAATAGTAAAATTATTCATTAATAACTGTTTAGCACATGCTTGTAATATTGCTTAAAAATTATTCGGTGTTATTCGCTGCTCACAAAAATTATTAACCCAATATATACAGACGGCATCAAAATTCATGCACTTTCTCTTGACTGTGGTCCCCAAATGACAAAACCAAATTAAGAGGTCGAGAAGAGTGTCTCTTATTTGCATGACAAAGTATTCATAGCTTTTATTATAAACGGCGAACATACACACACATTGTAGAGATTGAGAAATATTGACTCAATATAAGACAAATAAGTATACAATATATCTTATTATATATATAGATATATTGCCTATTTTAAAAATTTTTGAAAAAACATTGAAAAATATTTTATAGAAATATTATATTTTATAAAAATTGATCTTTTCATATCATAATAACAAGTTGTAGAGACACCGTTTCATAGATTAGACTAATTTGCATGATGCCTCGAAAACTAATCGCGATGCCAATTTAACGACAGACATTTACAGCTTCGTAATGTCACCAGCGAACGAATTTGCATGTTTAGCACCCACTGTCGACAATTTAATTGCATAACCGTCGTGCTAAGTCTTCCTACGTGCAGTGCTGATTTCACGCACGAGTCTCTTTACACGCTTGCGTAATTCCTCAGTAAAGTAATGCAAACTAAGTTCCTTTTGTTCGAATGCGTTCTCTTTATTACGAGCCGATACGTGAAGTTAATCCTTATTTCTGAAAACATCAAAGCTGAATTTACACACCTTAAAAAATAACGGAAATATGCTATTAAGTTCTGATACTTATCGCAATAGAGTAATTGATTTAATGAATACGAATGATTTAATTACAAGGAAACTGACAATGGAAGGTAACGAAATAAAGGAACGATACAGCATTCCCGCAGCGTTCTAATTATCTAGCATCTTCCTTTCGTTTCGCAAATCCATATGTGTGTCAAGATGCATCACGTGCTCGCACATATGAATATGTGCGTGCGTGCGTGCGTGCGTGTGCGTGTGTGTGTGTGTGTGTGTGTGTGTGTGTGTGTGTGCAATTATAGAGACACTTAAAAATATGCAAAGATGCTTTCTCCTCAACATATTTGCCGAAATCTGTGTTTATATAAGCAATACAAAAGTGTATAACTTATATGTACACTTACGTGAAAGTACGTACCTATAATCGAGTTTGTCTAGAAAATTGACATATAAAATTTTCCAGATCTATAATTTCAGTAATGATTTCCATAGAAGATAGGAGGAAGAAAAAAATCTTCTGCAAGAAGCGAAGTAACGACATACAGAATTACATAAAGCAAACGACGAAACGGTTTGGAAAACATCTTCTGTTCTTGTAACATCTGCCGCTGTACACTAATTATCTTCATAGCGTTCCTTGAGCGCACGGAAAAAGAATTTAATATTCGCGTAGGTTATGATTTCTTCGACCATGATATAGATCAGAGCAGACAATCATCAACTGTGTTAAATGATAGACGATGCCTATGGAATAAGCATTAAAATACAATTTTATCATGCATTATCGTCGACAAAATGATCGGCGTAACGTAATGAGTCGGATACGGATGGCGTTTAAACTTTGACCTAAAGCGAATGTTTTATGGAGAAATCTCTACATCATATCTATCAACTCCGATGCAATTCAAGCTATATTACCCTTTGATCGCTATTATCCGCCGACTGTTTCGAATAAATCTTCATTCAAAGTTATACAACGATATGTTATAGACAATTTATATTGAATATTTCCACAAATGCGCGTTATACAGAAACGATAATATTCAATAAAATTTAATAAAATAATAACTAGTAGATAAATGAATTTGCAATATGAAACTAGTGATTTTGCTAATAAATAATATTAAAAATAATTGATATTGAAATAAAATAATTTTTTTAATTACTTTCATTTTTGCTAAAATTTCGAATTTAAATGTAAAAGTACATTAATCTGATTATAAAAATCATAATATTTTATAAAACATTAATAATAATTGATATTGTGCGCTTTAAAATAATTCATAATATTAAAATTAAAAAATCTCTACAAAAAATTATTTTTACCGTAGCATATCATGTGATAACTTCATCATGTAAGAACTTATACATATGAAACGTGGTATTATAGAGACAAATGTGATCAAGTAGTATCATTTGATCCGTAAGAGGAATCGGACAGCCTCGACTTGTCGGCGCATCCTATTAGGAAATCCGAATTCTAGCCACGATCGAACGTTGATCGCGCTTGCCTGAGGCAACATCCGGCATGAATCAACAAAGTACAAAGCAAACGGCGATTTAGCCCTAAAACTTACGCCCACTGCAGAGCAACAAGAGAGCGGCGAGCGAAGCGAGACAGAATTATTCTGCGGCAAAGTGAAAGTTCTTTAGGTTACTCTACAAATGCACAGGCGTAAGGCCGAACGAGTGTAGACCTCGTTTAATCGCCGAATCGATTTCAACATACATATATATATATATATATATATATATATATATATATATATATGGCGCTTGCATGCGAACAATAGCGCCGACAAGTTTCAATAAAAATGAGATAATTTCTGAGATTGAGTCAAAGACGATTACTATAGGTATAACAGGATTAGATTTGCACATAATAAATTCTGATTAATTAGCCTTAAATGAATATGACTCACGCTTTTGCAGTTGTCTGATCGTAATTTATCGTCGTTATAGAAACAGTTAACGTACGCCTTACTTGGCTATATGCAAAATGTGGAAAACACTTGTAGAAACGTTGATGTTAGATCATACGTAATCTAACATCTACGTCAGCGGTAGATATGAACATCTATCGCAATGTTATGTCAGGTAATTAATGTAGAAGGTGACCTTGGTCGAAGGACGATGATTAAACGACTAACTCTTGCCGAAACATCCCATTATTCTCTACGTTGCGTGTGAAAGATTGCACGCCGTACTGTGCATTGCTTCTGTTTACCATAGAAAAATATAAGATTGGTGCTAGTCATCTAATAACATTGTTGTCTATACTAGCGTAAAATAATGATAGGTGCATTGACCAACGATATGATGATAATTAACTTCACGGAATAGTGCGAGATAGCGTCATTTAACATTTCTAATTGACTGAATAGCTGGCATTGAGCAGTAAACGCCTCAATTTATTTGACGCGTTAAATTATAATTATATTTTTCATATTTAACTTTGGCGTCACGCACATGACGAGAGAATCCTCGCGTGGCGCGCAAAACGCTCATCCCGAAGTTACCGCTCAATAACGACGTTCGCGCACGAAGCCGTTATATTTTATATTTTTCCCCGTTTGCTTATTTACAAGTACGATTCGCCGATTTGCAACAGCTTCCGATCATAAAACGCATCGTCTAACAGTAAAACTTGTTGCAACGTAACTATTTTCTATGTGCACGAATCTAGGAAGTACGGTCGAGTTACAAGTCACGTGAAATATAAGAATAAGACACAAGTGAAATAAACATCACGGAGACTACTGAATTATTAGAAATCGAAGAGGAGAATTAAATTTGTAAACGATGAAAACAAAAATTAAATTCACATTAAATGATCGATAGTATCAATAGATTTAAGATTCCACATATATGAGAATGTATATATACGAGTATATATACGAGTATATTTATTTTTGCTCTTTATATTTTTATCACATTATGCATTATGTATTCGCATGTACAAATCATTGATATTTACTCTTAAAAGCATACTTACGTGGTTGTCATTTGCATAGCCTCCAATAACCATATATATATATATATATATATACATCTTATTTCCTAAAGGTCTGTTTGTTCGTTGAAAGAGTCCCCGATAAATTAATCGCAATCGAGAATCCGTGATTACACATGAGTCAATAGAAAAGTAAGAGAGATCGAGACGCGGAAGATGCTGTCCTAATAATCCGCAAATTAGTGTGTCAGCGATTAAAAAGAACGCCCGCGACTTAAAGATGATGCCTTCGCATCAACCGATTTTCTAACGGTTCGCGACAAAATTGCCGTGTACCGTATGGAGATCTATTGCTGTATGTAACGGATTGTTACTTCTCACCATTGAGGTTACAATCGTGAGTTTTATTCGAAAATCCGCAGTCTTTCACATATTTTTTAACAAAGTAAGTCACAAAGTGCAAAAACTGTCATTCTAAATTTTTATGTTTACAATATGATAGCAAATAATATTAAGAAATATATCTATATACCTATATATATATATATAAATTCCAAAACACCGCATTGTATATATTGTATAAAGCAGTACGTTGGTATTCTTATTGATACATATAGCATTAATTTGTTAAAATCTTTCATTATTTTACCCATGTTTAAATTAATTTCATAAACAATACGCTTTCTTTTGCAGAAAAATGTTTGCAGTTTTCTATTCTTTGAGCAGTGAAATGTTCGCAATAAAGAGGCGTAAAATGACGCGGGAAGCAGAGGCGGAAAAGCTACAGGATCCGACGAGTGCATCCATAACGCTATATCCGCGAGAATCGTGCGACCGGCAGCCAAGGTTTCTCGCTTCGCCAATCTCATTAAAAGATTCGCGTTACATTGCGCGTAACGGCACGTTTTCGCGGGATAATTAATTTCTGGCCTGGGTTACCTGGATAGAATACGTGCTTCGTTATGATCGTGGCGCCACGTAACAATATTCTTTAGATAATTCTTATACCTAATTGTAAGTGTGCAAGTTTCGCGTTCCGTTTGATCTAAATCTTCTTAAAGTTATAAAACAAATTTTTAACACATAAAAATTATAATAATATAAAACTGTAAAAACTAAAATATATATCTGTGCACTTGGTGTAAATATATATATATATGTATGTGTGTGTATACATATATATATTTACACAATAATATATAATGTGCGTATATATGTACATACAAATTAATTTTGTTTGCGAAAAATGTAATAAGCCTGATTGTTTATATATAAAGACTAATGAATCGACAAATAGATCACTCAGATCAAATCAAAATGTAGCGCACCAAGGTTGCTTCTTGTTAATGATTACCAGTGAAGAGAGAAGTCTCTTCATTTAATACCAAGCGAACTGTCAGCTTTTATGATAATTGACGTTTCTATCGCCATATTAGCTACAACAATTTGCTCCGCGTACTTTTTTTTCCCACGCGCTGAAATCCCACAGACGTGGACTGCAAACGGATCATCTTGCTTGTGTGAGAATTGTTGAGTTGAAATGAAGTATATAACGGATATATATGAATGATTAATCGACGAATCGTGCACACTAATGCGTGAATATATGGATTTTATCGTTTTCTAAATTGAAATTTGCAATAATTACTCAATAATTTAATGTATGCGTAATTCTTATACATATAAAATGTTTTAAAAAGATCTGATTCTTTAAAATTTAGTGTATTTAATAAAAAAAGCTTGTTGGAAAAATCGCTCAATTGTTTTTAACATTTTAACATTTTAAGTGATTGAAATGAAAGTTTTAGAAACAGTACATTTGCAGAAAGCGTGCGAAAAAGGTACACGGAATTTAGAGCTCATTTACATCGGAAAGTCTATCGATCCGTCGCAGAAATTTCTCTTTGCTCACGTATGTACACGCTATGCAACGCACTAACGGGTGTTGTCCCTAAACATGGGAAGACCGGTGACAGGAGTGCGGATCGGCTACAAGTTGCTCGCGCGATCTGTTGCAAGCATTGAACTCACCGAGTGACGCACGATGTCCAGTTAAGGCTCGTATAAGCGGGACTCACGTAATCGATCGTTGTGATTTTACCGTCACGCGTGAGACATGCAGGATATAATCAATGTCTATTATATAATAATCCCAGTCGAGCTCCTCTTATAGATGGTCATCTTTAAAATTTTTTACAAGCTGAAATATACTCAAGATATAAAATATTATAATTTCTATGCCGGAGATCAAATTAGATCTTAGATGAACTGTAATCAGAAATTCACTATTAACATATAAGAAGAAAAAGAAGAAGAAGAAGAAGAAGAAGAAGAAGAAGAAGAAGAAGAAGAAGACGAAGAAGAAGAAAATGAAGATCTTCGATGTCTCTATAATGCACTACATAAAGAAGAAATGTATTGAACCTGCGAAATTCCATCAAAATCAAAAGTATCATTGAAGCAATGCTTTCGTTATAATATTTTTATTACATTAATTAGCAAGTCATCAAGATTCAGTTGAATAAGATACAATCATGTTCTATTCACGCAATGTTAAAGGAATAAACTCTATTTACAGCTTCGACGTGATTCAAGATTACTTCGCAGTTTATAGCAATAACTGCCTCTCTCGCACTGATTACAAACGTTACGTTATATAGACACACTATGTAATAGTTAAAAGAGAAGTGAGTCACGAGGAGAATCGCCTTGTGAATAACAGTGATGTGATCAAGGAAATACGATCACGGAAAACGAACACGGTGCCAAAGGATCGCTCATATTTATTATCAAATGATGAGGTACTTAGACATAACCAGCATAGACATAACGTATTATTATTGGTTTGGCAGTAACGCGTATACACGCCTCTATAGATGACTGGCGCGAAACGGTAAATTACAGCAATCTTGCTGCGCACCGTCTAACACGTGTTACCTATTGTGACGAGTCGGCAAATTGATTGCTGCAGTTACGAAAATTCACCGTTTTAACGGCATGTATCGTAAATTATTTTTCCCAGTTTTGGAATGTTTGTATATCGATGAAGCGCTACATCAACAGCCGTCACACTTTTATTTCCAATCGATACGATGTCGAGATGAAACGTATGTATAATGTATATATGTACATACACAAAATGTTTGAAACATTTTTAAACAAAAATTCTAAAAAAAATCAACAAACTCAGATATCAGTGTTTGATTTATTCATATTAGGCATTTACTACTAGTCTCCTTTTCTCTTATTAAACGCAATAAAATCACGGTACAATGATTAGAAGCTATTATAGAAAATATTTTTCTTTTGAAATAGCTGACGCGCTCTGTTTATAGCTGATATGTCTTCAAAAAGACTCTTTTTAAGCGCTAATTTTATCATAGAAAATAAAAAAAGTCTGCCAGATCAGATAAGTAATGGGTTGATCATTGTGATCTATCGTTTGACCAAAAACTGAAAGACAGTGTGATCCTGGCTGTGCAGGCGGATTTTATCATGCAAATTTGTGCCAAGTCAAACTGTAAACTTGTTCAGTGTTTAATTTGAAAACTTTGAAATGATTTCTGAAATAATTGGATGCGTCAGACATAATTTGAGCAGTTAAAAAAAATTGATGTCTTTTGAACTATACAGAAATGCGCAAATGCGTCTGCATGCATTATACAATATGTGCACAAATGGGATTGTCTCGTTATTTTTAGTGAAACGACAGGCCTACTACTTTATTCTATTGCGTATATTGAAAGGAGTGTAAAATTTAATATAAATTGATATGGATAATAGTTGATACAAGAATAATTTTTTTAAGAATTTTTGTCTGAAAACTTTAGAGCCTGTATATGTATATACAAATTATCAATTTCACTTCCAGAATTCGGATTCTCTTACGGTTTTCGTGATTTGGTTCGTAATAGCGTGATTCTTCTTTCTTATAATACGATGTAATTGCAGCAGTACTTAGCAACGATGGATGTTTTCTTTATCTCTCTGTCTTCCTCTAGTCCTTTGATATGAAAATTATTGGTCGTCCTACATGAAGATAGCGGATGGAGTGAAGACGTCATTTGTCATATCCTCTACAATAATGTAACATCTTACATATACATAGATTGTCCCGCTATGTCGTTAAGCGTCATACAGATAGTGGAAATTAGGATGTAATTTACAATAACTTTATAACCAGGATGTACTTGTTCCGCCAGGAGCTCAGCGGCTAAATCTTGATACAAGGTGAAGAAATATTGCAAGTACACCCTTTTGCACATTGATCAGCTTCGGATAGTAAATAAGAGAATAGTTGAAGCAGGAAATCAATCATGGACTACAGCAAAAAAAATTCATAAAATAAATCATATTTATACTAATATCTTTTTAACAATGATAGGATAAGAAGTAAGATGTATGCTTGGAAAATGCTAAATATGAGAAATAATTGAAATTAACGAAGAATTTTAACTACACGAAGATGTATAATTCAAGAGTTGTTATAAGAAAAGACATAAAGTAAAATCCTTCGATTACTTTTGTTGAAACACTCCAAGGTCTACGGCATTATAAGAGACCGTAGATGTCGATCAATAAATATACATGTACGTGATGATACAAAATGAATGTAAAAAGAGTTCTTCGAATGTATTCATTCGAAATAAACAGATATTTAGAAAAATATCTAATATTCTGCTCATTTGCAGTACTTTAGACCTTTTACAGTGTCGGGTCGCTCACGTGGCTGAGTCAAGACAATGTCCGATCATAGAGAAGGCTAGAGGAAGGAATTGTCGTCGGCTGCCTTCGCAACTGTCACCGATGATCATTATCGGCAGAAGCGTGACGGCTGCAGTCAATGAAACAATAATCAAATTATCCGTATAATGGAGAGTAAGTATACGCAGCAACGTACTGCGCGCGCCATGGCTCGTTTCGTCTCGGAACTCCGGAAAAGACTCGCGAAAAGTAATTTGCGCCGTGACCCTCTCCGACACCGTCATCTCGAAGCTGAAATAATTGCGTCGTAACCGTTAAGGGGTGGAAGGTCGAGAGAGGAGAATCTGCGCGCGAGAGCATGTTCGGAGAGACGCGTGGAAATATTATCGCGGGGAATTACATCGTGGTGTTACGTCGCAAATCGTGAGTTACCTTACCTAGTACTTACACGAC
>Ga0157363_1005654_pt1 | contig 11686 bp, 3 predicted proteins | sample AttsexASBM1_FD_111477 | JGI IMG/M metagenome (GOLD analysis project Ga0157363, IMG submission 111477) | Fungus gardens microbial communities from leaf cutter ant in Ribeirão Preto, State of São Paulo, Brazil - Atta sexdens ASBM1 | ecosystem: Host-associated > Fungi > Mycelium > Unclassified ...
TATAATAAATAATTTATATATATATATATATATATATATATATATATATATATATATATATATATATATATACATACAAAGTTTCATCAAAAGGCTCCGAATAGTTTTCGAAATTTTTGAAAACATTTAAATTAATGTGAAAATCATCTCTTAAAACCTTCTATTTAATTTTTTACATCATGTAGTGTATTTGAAAAATGTAAGAATGTAAGAAAATTGGAAAGTCGTATGATAAAACTTTTTTCAATACTTTTGCTTTAAAAAGGATCAACTTCGAAATTATTAAAAATTTATTAAAGTTACATTAAAGATTAGCGGTTGATCCAACAGTATGTAGATCGGTCGCTCCGTTTTGTAAATAAGTTTAGATGGAAACGTAACGGATGCTTCTAAATGCCGGTATTAAAGTGCTATCTCTAGTGAAATATTTCCAACATCGTGCGATGATCCTGCGAAATGTGGTATGCATCGCTTATGGTCGTTGCACATTGCGCATATAGATTGTACACGTGCTCGCCGTCTCCGTATATTTCCCTTCATAACGTTAAGTACGTCCTCAACTATGTAATGAGCCGTAATGCTGCGTATTTCCACGGTATACCCGTATATTTCGAGTTGTCACGAATGATCATCGAATCCGTTTGAACTGCTAAGCCAGCAAGTGGAATCGTAATCAAATCATTTCGTCAACATTTAGTCAACAAGTCTTGTATTCGCAGATAATAATCGTGACCAAATTAAATATATATGGGACATTATAGCATTAATAAATATAGTAAACAATTTTGCTAAAATATTCAAAAATTTTGGCAGATACAGATCTGAAAATAATTTTGTTGAAATCAAAATAATTATTTAAGTTTCGACAATTCTGTGAAAAGCTTTAACATTTCTAACAAGCTCTTTAAGCGTTATATAGTTATTTTAATGATCCAAACAAAATTATTTTTAGATCTGTATCCAATTATAAATTTTAGATTCTTACATTAGAGAATAAAACCGTTCTGCGTAGTAAAATATACATAAACTGTAAGACACGAAGAATAATGATAAATGAAAATAGGACTCGACATTTTTTTTGTACGTCTTCTATATAAGGCACATGGTAACATCTAGTGTGAAACACTGATCGCACTTTATTCTAGTCAATTCACTTAGATCAAACATTTCTGCAGATTAAACATTGCACAGGTTGGAGTTTATGTCTTGGGGTCCGGTGAAGTGGTTGCAACTTACATTTGTCAAAGCCTCGACTTAGTCCATTAAACGTGTTCAGATAAAAGTGCCAAGTCCGTGATAAATGATACTAAATTCAATGGTATTGTGCACTATTTGTTACTCGCTGTGGAAGTTTCTAAAGGAAACACTTTGGCTTCTTTGTAATTTCGTATTACTCGTATCAGCCTTTTTATTGCTTCGCAATGCTCGTACTCATTACCCAAGCTACTTAATCACTTCTTAAATACTATACAGAATATAGAGATAGAATATACAGAAATTGAATTCAAATTAATTGAGTTCAAAAGCTTAACGATATACCATATATCAATTTTGTGTAACAACACATTTTCATATGAAGTGTGTCACACAAATTCATATCATAATTTTCTTTAAAGAAAAATAAAAATATTGCCCAGAAGTTTTCAAATTTATTGTTATTATACTATTTTCACATTCCTTTATCTTATAAGAAAATATATATATATAATGTGAATGTAATTATAATATACTAGTAAAAAAATTGATGATTTTTATAACAATAAAATTAAAATTTTTTGAGGAATGTTTTGAACACTCCATCTATTAACTTGTATTTTTTACTTTTAAAGCCCGTTTTCACAATATAAGGTTACCTAAAGTTACCAAGAGATTCATCAGTGAAATTCATTCATGAATTCGAGGTAATCTTTAATCTTTAAGTAATCTTATATTGTGAAAACGAGCTTTAATAATAAAAAATAAGCAAGTTAATAGGTGAAGTGTTCACAACACTCTAAGAACAATTTTAATTTTATATTAGTTATATTTTTTACTACACTATTACGGTTAAATTTACATTAATTATACTGTTGAAGTAAAGAAATGTAAAAATAATGAACTTTAAAACTTCTGGGCATCTGGATGATACTTTTTCTTTTTCTTTTCTAGCTTTTAAAGAACACTATACCTTTAAATGCAGTGACCCCCACCTAAAGGTTAAGCGATCAAAACTTGAAAATGTAATAAGTTTTTAATCGTTGGCATAGTGCAGTACACACGCGTACAGTATGTGAAACAATATTTGCGCATCCTATCTTGTTTGGAAAAATTTTATACCAGCAAGAAAGTAATGTATTTTTATTAAATGATAATGTATTTTTATTAAATTATATTTTACTTATAGTATACTGTATGAATAAAATATGTAATATTATAGAAACACTTTTCCTTGTTATATAAAATTTTTTTCAAAAGAAGAAACGAGATGGTCAAATGCTTTTTTTATTCACTGTATACGCACGTATACTTGGAGAGAGAGAGAGAGAGAGAGAGAGAGAGAGAGAGAGAGAGAGAGAGAGAGAGAGATAATATATATAAGTTATATTATATATTTATATAGAAAATCATAGCATATATTCTATATAAGTGAACTATATAATGTTTCGCCGTATCAGTAGAAGCAGGAAATTGGAAAGTCAAGCTTTCGCTACTTGTTCGATCCTTCTTCATTGTCGCGCTATCCTATCCTGACAATATCTTAGATGCCTATTTCAAAAAGCTTTATGGGCCAAAGTCTCATTTATCATTTCTGTCATTAATACGTACGTATCAAATTTGTCAACTAAATCTAATTATTAGATAAATTCACCGAATACATCTCAGAATTCTCGTTTAAACATCGCTAAGAACATTTATATTCTTTAAATAAGCTTGATAATTAGAATCTTTAAATAATCTCTAGATGCGGAAAGTCTTTCAATTTCGTCAGTTTTGATCTTTCATATCATGTCTTTTCACATGAAACAAAAATCCGTGAATACAAAGTGCGCTTTCTATCTCGCATAGTCTTCTCCCTATTTTACTCGAAAGCATTCCACGCAAAGATAAAACTACTTCGTAAAAATAGACTTGTCGTCGACAGACATTTATTTCTACAGTTGCGACAGTTCCGTTTGTACAAGAGATTCTACTTCGTGCAGCGGACGGAAGCTGACACGAAAAGCCGAGGGCAGGAAATTCGATAGGGAGGCCTCTTCCTCTCACCCTTTTCACCCCTTTCCAACCCCGCATCTTGCGTATTGCGTCACTTCGCTTGCTTCTTTTAATCCGGTTTCTGATTTAATTTGCAGGTACCTTGGCGGAGAGGCCAAACTACAAACAGTTCTCCGGCAGTGTGCACGTAATGAAGGCCGTTGCCTCGGACATGGTGTTGACTTTCTGCTCTCGGACTCCCGACCATCAGCTCTATTCCCTCCTATTGTCACGTGAGCACACTCTGCAGAAGAGCGACAAACGAGGCGTTCATAATCTCCTAGGACGCCGCGGTCTGAAGATCAACGATATCCGTGAGACTTGCGTGAACGGCGGCGCCAGATCAAGACGGAGCGCGCTCGATCTCGTCGTTTGGATGACCCTCGTCGGCTTGTTCTCGTCGAGCGTCCTCTTCAGATCCTGGCAGTAGTGAAATCAGACGGACGATCGATCGATCTCGAGACACTCAGATCACCAGATCGCGCCCGACTGTGTTTCGGACTAATTAACGCGATTATACTAACACTTTGGATGCTACCGCGCGAGTAATCTCAGAACATTACACCGAGTTACGGAAATCCATTGACTGCACTCGACGTACACGTGTTACGTTAGTTATGTATTTAAGATGCCTTCACGCCAAATTAAATAATAATTTCCCCGTCGTGATATTCTGCGTAATTTAAGTTCTTGCATGGAATAATTTTTAATTACGTATCTCTCTTTCAAAAAATTTATATTATATTTATTACACCATAAACAATTGTTTTTATTTAACTATTTTAAATTATTATTAAATAAAAAAAAACAAATATTCTCTACGTGGTTACAAACTGTTACACATATTAACTTTTAAACGCCACATTATGGAAACAACACACTGATCAGTATAGCAACTCAGATCGATTGCATATAACTTTTATAAAAATTGACATAAATGTAAATTTTTTTCAATTAAATTAAAATGCCAGACATTAGGGACATAACGGTACGAAATAAATGTTTGTTTATATCTTTATTAATGAAAAAAATCGAAAGCAATGAAAAAAGCATTGGAAAAGCATTGGAAAAATAAAGCTGATAATAACGTAAAAGCGTTTAAGGATTAATATTAATAAAACGTATTCAGCAGTGCAATTTTTAAATTTAAAATTAATCTCACACGAAGCAATTAAAAAGTTCTATTTATTGAGAATTATTTTTTTCATCAGTCTAACATACTCTCAGTGCGTGTCAATCGATACACGAACTAATTTTAATCGAAACGAGGAAGTCGCATCCAAAGGGTTAAAATTACTACACTACACGGCGACGGATCATTGACATCGAAAATTTCTGTCGTAATTAACTTAATGTCATTGTGGATACTCGATCAACATCAATAGAAGGCAGAATTGCAATTTAGATTCGCGGCGTTTCCGGTCTCAGGTAAATCGTATAGGAAGAACATATACCACGTCAATTTGTAAACCACGGGATTTATGATTCGACTTTTAAGGGAATCAGATCGTGAGAAGCGCAGCGAGATAGAGAGCAAGAGAAACATCGATATCATCTGTGATTCCTGCAGAAGCTTCTTCTGTTCTATTTCCTTATAAATTCCTCGGATCATCGGTCCCACGAATATTTTTCAGCGATGTCTGCTGTCGTTTATTCCTTCGTCGAGAATGAATTACCCATTAGGAGATTTCTCTCCCTCGTGGACCCTCGCTCGTGGACATCCCGTCCCGCAAGGTTTTTAATCAAAAGCCTTTGTAACGAGCGCAAAAAGTTTGCCGCGAACAAAATGCGTGTATTGCGACGAAGTTCATTTTTTCCCTGATATTTTCTTGAATCATATGCCCAACATATTCCCTCTCATAACAAATTCGCTAAACAAGGTAATTTTACATTCGTTTTCATTAAAAAGTCTATTTCAAATGTTCTATTTAAAATAGCTGTATTAGATATTTACAGTTATATTAGCAAATAATTATATTTTGTATGTTCAATAATTATTGTATTCGACAAAACTCACAATCAATCGTTTCTTTTTTTTTCGAAGCTCCATAGTACTCTGAAGATTTTTTCACACTGAATATGTTATAATTAGAATTTACATAGCATAATTTCAGAATTTTTGAGGAATTGAGGAAAAATAAGCAAAAAATCATCTCAATTTACTGTCCAATTTATTTAAAATCTTGATGTGTTATGCAAATTCTGACGACAGCATCGTATTCAGCATAAAAAAATCTTCGAAGTATGTATTATGATACTTCAAAAAGAGAAAAAAGTGATTTTTTATTGTAAACTGCGTAATTATACAGAAAGTCTAACATTCAAACAGCTATATCTTGATAAAAATAAGTACAATTATCTAACAATGAACTGAAAGTCAGTTTTGAAAACTGTTGAATTATAGTTTTAGATGCCACAGTAGTAAAGTTTCATTTTGTCGATAAAAAAATCGACAATGGCCAAAAGTGTTATTTTTTTGTTTCACTCCAATTTTCAAAATTTTGACGTGCAATATAAATTCTGCCAACGGCATTGTGCTCAGCGCGAAAAAAATTTTCGGATAAAGTATATACTAGGATACTTCGAAGAGAATTTGAGTGTCGAACAGCGTTTTATTTACAATTATTACTTTCCAAACGTAATATTACTTTTTATGCTTTAAGTTTCTGAATAGATTTGGCGTAAAAGGAGGAAAAGGTAGGAGGAAAAGAGTACTTCCGCAGTTTTAGTTAAAGTTGTTAAGATCACTTTGCGTCCGTTGCAAAAATACGTGTCTTTCCTGTCCTTTCTTTAATAGCACACATCCCAACGAAATCTGTAACAGACAGAAAGAGAAAGAATGGCGGTACATCAGAATCTCTCGTGCGAGAACCAAGTCTAGGATTTTCCGTAAATACTTTTCCGATAGCTGAGGGACGCGCATCCGTTTGACGCACTCCTTGGCATCTCTTTGACCGCATTGAGAGATGTTCGAGTACGATACTAACGTTCTCTTTCTATCCTTCTATTCCCTTTCACATATACTTGTCCGTCAGAAAAGTTTCCTCAAATTGTCTTCGTGGAGAACATCTTGATGCGCCCCAAGTCGTGTCTCGTCGATAAAGGAGCACGGATTACAGGGGAGAAAAATGAGAATGCAGGGCCAGTGGGTGTCTGCATTCTTATGTCTTCGTCAAATAGACGAAGAGATAGAAGGAACGAAAGAAAGGGAGAGAGAGACGAGCAGAATGAGGTACGCTCTCGACGAGATTTCCACTGATGCAGCAACCTCATGCAGATTGCAGAACTGTCTGAACGGCGATAATGCCATGCTGTGGCAAGAAGTCCCCCGGGTTTCGCTCTTGCCTCTTCCGGAGCTTTCCGTATATGGGATGCTCTCAATACAAATGCTGATCATAGTGAGCAGGTACTAAGAAAAAAATATTGTTCATTGGATTAAATTAATTTAGTCCGTCTTTATATCTTTCGTTGCAGAATGTATGTATAATTTAAATCAAATATAATACGTTGAATATATTCTTAAATATATTCTTCATAAAAAAAAGACAGACGAACTAAATTAATTTAAACAAATAAACAATTTCTTTTTTAATGTACACTGCGGTCTCTGTGATCCAGTCCCGTTTACGTCTTCAAAAATAACGATAGGTCTGTCGCGTTGCTTGAAATCTTCACAAATTTTTGCACTTAAAATGGAATAAATGTATATTCAAATGTTAAAAAAAGAGAAAACGAAGATGTTGAGTGCAAAAAGTTCAAGTAACGCGAACAAATCTAAAAGTTTGCGTCAGCAACCAAAACAGTGCAATGAGCGCTCAGTAATTATTAATTTAATATACTCTTTGTAGGCATGCTGAATTTTTTTTTATTCAGGCGAAATTTCACTCTCAAATTTGTTTGCATAAATTTGAATTTTTATTGAATAAAAGTTTTAACATTTGAGTTAAATAACTGTTTGGTAATGTAGTAGAAAAATGTAGCAAAAATAATCCTGAATTTTTTTAGATTTTTAAGTCTAGAACAGTAAAAGAATTAGAGCTGAACAAAAATGATTTAAAGTGCTTACGAAGTAAAAATACGTGTGTCTACAAAGAGTATAATTGGCTCTCACCTTTAATTCTACATTGAAACTAAATATAGAAGCCAATCGTAATAAATAATCACTCAGTGCTCACTGATCTAAACTCAACTAATCAGACGCTACTTACGATAAAAGTTGCCTATGTGCCTATTTGAGTAACAATTTGAATAACAAGGATCTATCACGATTCTTTTTTTTATCTATCAATTCTTTTTTAATGTTTTCTTTCATAAAGAATAAATCCTTCTCATAGGAATTTTAATCTTTTTTTTTATCATGTGATGCAAACAAGTTACAGATACATTTCGTTTTTCTATTATTGTAATCCCGATACGTAATAGACTTTTTCACAGAGTTGGATAAGTATTGTAAAAATCTAAAACTTATGAAGTCTTTTTCAATAAGAATTCATCCCTATATCATCCAGTTCGAATCACGTATAACTCGGGAATGTCGCAACTAGATGTTGGCGTCATCCTATTTCACTCTTCGCGTAACGAAATCAAAACCTCCGTACTCGCGCCTGGAATTTTCAAACAACTACGCAAATAGGTAATCACGTTTCTCAAGATACCGTCAAGTTATAGATTTATCAACCTGATTCGCGTCGAAAGGGAAATGAATCCGCACAAATCGAGTCTTTTAAATGATTATCGAATTAATATCTCGTTTTCGGGATATAAAAAAAACACATACATGAAGACCAGCAAGCTTTGATTGTCAAATTTTTATACATCTCAGTGTTTAAAGTAAAAGAAAAGATGCATCGCTTCTGAATTTTTACACACGCGTTATCGAAAAATCGATACCTACACTTGAGACCGGTTCAACGTTGCGCGTATTTACGGTAAGTAATTGTAATTTTGACTAAAGTTCCGAAAAGGTTTTCACTCCATCTACGAATTTGCCGACGACGTCTCCCACGGAAAAATGAAAAGAAAAATTTATCATTACCATATTTTTCTCTCCATGCTCTCCATGCTCCATTTAATTTGCGATCCAAAATATTAAATAAAATTTTAAATGATTTTATTATTTATTATGAGATTAAAATAATTCAAGATAAATACACTTTTCGGAACTTCGCTCGTAATTTTAAGCGAAAGATTTAAGTGTTCAATTTAGATGAATCAGTACGATTGGAAGCCGCGTAGATAACTTTTTTTTTTCCAAAAAATTTCGTCACAATCAGAATTTTATTCTAGAAACAGATTTATTCTAGAAACAGATGGTATATTTGATTAGTTAAATCAACATTCTTTCTCTGCACTCTTCAAATGTTTTACAAAATAAAATACTTCGCAGTTAACTCTCCAGAAAGATCTGATTTATGCGGTTTCCAATCGTATGGATGCAAATAATCACGTCATATGTACATGGATGATTCGTGTCTCTGAAAAAAGAAAAAAAACGAATGGATCTTCCGTATGAACTCGAGACACGATAGACAGAAATGCATGTCGTACATGTTTCCGGGTGTTAGCGAATAAAATGACAATAGTTGTCAGCGGTCAAGCTGATTCTACGAGAATGGATAGGTATAGCAAATTGTCGAATGTTTAAAGTCTAAACTATCGAACCAAATATCGCGTGAGGAGAATATCGATGTACCGATGTACGTTTCAATCTGCAATTCTCGAATGTTTTCTCTACAGTCGTTTAGGATTAAGAACGTCAGTTATCTGATAAGCTACGAACATTACTAAAATATGTAATTCTTAGCTTTTCTATTGCGTGTAACACAAATTTTATTGTTAACATTTAGGTTTCATTATTTTTTCAATTTGCTAAATTAATACGAAATTATAGAGAGAATTATATAAAGTATTTATATAGGGAAAATAATAGTTTAATCTGACTGCGAATAATAATTGAGAAGCAGTCTGAAATAATTATTTGAAATATATAAAGTGCTATTCGAAATATAATAATTATATTTATTATTTTGTTAATTGTTTTATATATAAAGCAAATTTATTACTGATTATCGGGATGCCGTTATTACTAGAAAGTCTATTATAAAATAACGTAGTTGTTAAAATAATCATATTTATATATATATATATATATAAAATGCGATAAAAATATGATATAATAATATTATTGAACAATTAATGTCAAGTGTGAAGTGATTATGAAAATAACGACGTAATTAAATTGAAATATCATTATCATCGCAACGATTGTGCAAATACATTCCTTAAAAAAACCTGATAAGCCTGATAAGTTACATGCAAGATTATAAAAAATACATCCCAAACAGTAATTGCATAAATGATAAAATTAAGATAAAAAATACCAATTCTAATTATTTTTATTCTTTATTTAGAATAATATTGAGCAACTCCCCGGTGTATTAACAATGTTGTGACAAAATAAAAGTGCAAAATAATCATCTGTACCGACAGATTTAAGAAAAGCTACGGACGCGTGAGAAATTATCATTAATTAAAGTCGACGCTGTGTTGATTACGTAAATTAATATCGATTGCGCGATAGCGCAGCGTCGTACTATAAAGGAGCAAGTAAACAATTAAAGCTCACGATGGGACGCGATTAAGATCCAATGGGGCTTGATAGCTCCGGAAGGAAAGACCAACTTATCGATCCCCCGATGCCCGAGAGCTATCGTTGTTTCCGTAACGTAACGTCGTACCGTTATGCAGAATTTACGAGGCCACGGCGCTAACCACGCGAAAGCCGTGCCATCAATTTTTATCACACTCACTTCCGAATTAAGCTTAAACACGATATTTCTTTTTGAGCATACGGCGAATTTATCGGACGATTACACGAGAATCCCATAACTTACGCTACGACCCAGCTGCATATTTTTCACATCCACGAGCTGCTATTACTTTTTTCAATATCTCGTCATTTATTGAAGGATTATTATCGGCGCCTCGGCTCCAGATTCGTCTCCTATAACTCGAGAAATTCGAATCTCGAAACGGGACGGCGATTGAACGTATGTGCTTTTGCCGATTGTCCGATATTTATTGCTTAATCGCATTGCTCGGGCAATCGAATTTTAGCATTCCCGAATTTAGCTTAGCTTGGACGAATTTAATTAGGATTATTAAGCATTACTTTGTTTGAAAAAATTCATAATGTTATTATCAAATCGTTATTATAAGTCGTTACAAGATAATTATCTTTGATTTGATAATGACATTATGAATTTTTTATAACGGTAACATCAAAGTTAGAAAAATCAATCGTTACTTGTAAACGGATTGAAAAAGTCATTCGTTATTTTTATTATTTTTATTATTATTGAAAAAAATAATTCCTTTTTCCATTAATTTGTAACGCATTACTTTTTTACTCATTACTTATTATTTTTTTAAGTAAGTAACACGTAATAATGACAAATTACTTTTGAAAGTGACTTTTCTAACCTTAGCGTTTAGTTAGCGTTACCATCGTAAAAAATTGCAACATCAAATTGTTCATCAAATTGTTTACTATAGAAAATAATGACAAAGTAACTGAAAAGTAACGTTTGCCAACACTGATTATGTGTTATATTAACGTGTCATATTTAAAGATGGGCATTGAATTCTCATTGTTGCGTATGTTTTTAGATTTTCAAGATTTTCCGATCTTGAATAACGTTGAAAGTGATTTAAAACTTTTGTCAAATATTGGAAAAAAATAAAATAAAAGCACTTGTTAGCCCATCATCGCTCTACAATTATTAATTAATTGATGTATTAATATGAAAGAGACGTGATGAAACAAAAATTTATTGCGAGGATGTAATCTATATATATCTTGACTACTTCAAGTAAGACAAGATTCGTGATATCGATCATGAAAACTGCCCACAATCATCGCCAATTCGCGTTTTCGCGATAATTTTAGTGTAACGAGGAATATATTAGAGAGCTGGTTATTGAATTATTGTATACTCGACGCAATGGTCGCGCGGGCACGTGCGATGTTATGTTTAAAATGCTCTAGAGTCTTTATTTATTGTACAAAATGCTGGATATTATAGATATATATACATATAAGTATACGTATAAGTTATACATATATGATCTATAGTACCTAATACGATGTAATCGTATGCTTATTATGTGTATAAATATGAACCAATAAAAAATTACTTCGACGTTTCACGAATTTTTATCCGTTATATTTCCCATCTCTTTCTTCTCTCTGGGGTGCGTTCCACTTAACGCTCACAACGCTCGTGGAATTATTTCATCCTTATTGTTTATCAAATGTTAAACAAGGACGAACAGTGCTCGCGAGCGTTGCGAGCGTTAAGTGGAACGCAGCCATGATAATAATATATAATTAAATATTTTATATAGAAAGCAGGAGTTTCTGAATGGAGGATATGCTTTCTTCTTACGATATTAA
>Ga0157363_1005655_pt1 | contig 11684 bp, 2 predicted proteins | sample AttsexASBM1_FD_111477 | JGI IMG/M metagenome (GOLD analysis project Ga0157363, IMG submission 111477) | Fungus gardens microbial communities from leaf cutter ant in Ribeirão Preto, State of São Paulo, Brazil - Atta sexdens ASBM1 | ecosystem: Host-associated > Fungi > Mycelium > Unclassified ...
CTTTATTGAATTTTTAATGGGATTTTTTTAAATTATCATTTCGTCCAAAAACGGTATCTCTTTTATACAAAACGAAAAAACGATTTTGCTGAAATATCTAAAAAATTTAGCTAAATACTTACAGTTCTAAAAATAATTTTGTTGTTCCATTAAATTATAATAGGAATCTCAAATGCGATGAACAATGTTGCAAAAAGTTTTGATATTCTAATAACAAATTTGAGCGTTTTATATAGTTATTTTGATGATCCAACAAAATTCTTTTCAAATGTATATTTAGCTAAATTTTTAGATACTCTAGCAAAATTGACCTTTCCATGTTTCAGCAATAAACATAATAGATGTGAAAATATTATTATTTTAAAAAGTTCAAAATAATTTTTGAAACAATTTGCTCAGAAATTTTTTAAGATAAAGATGAATAATAAATGCATTAAAAATGTTTATTAAACGTATAGCTATTCGGATTACAATTACATTACTATAAATTCTTATATTATATTATAGATTATTATATTATAGATTATTGATTCAATTCAGTCGTATTACTTTTCCAGTTGGACGAATTCAGTTCCGAAATGTAGTTCCTGACGACTATGTCTGCCCTTTTGCATTTGATGGGCCGGAAGACGCTCATTGAAGCGAAGAATGTGTGGTAATGAGATCATTGTCATGATTATTATCAAAAATTAGGGAAACGCGAGATTCTTTTTAAGAAAGAATCTACTTGCACAATCTCTCTAAAACTTTTAAAATGAATCTCATTTTCAGGAGTGAAATCTCACTGTTAAAGATTGAAAATTGAACCACTCTTTTTCAGAATTAGTTCAATTTTCATTTTTTAGAGCGAGATTCCAAAGAATTTAGAGCGAGATTTCAAAGAATTTAGAAAAGTAATATCAATTATATATTAAACTTTAACTTAAGTTTATGAAGAGGAGAGAGATAAAAAAATAATGAAATATAGCAATATTTTTTATAGCAATTTTATTTGTAATATAATATATCTATAAACTACATTTTATGATTGTACACATATATGTAAGGAGATGTTTTAAGTTATTCGAACAAGGTATGTTGCGAGCGCAATAAATGTCAATCGATGTCATTGTCGTGCGGGATCGAAGGGATGAAGATCGATAAAAGCTAAGGGATCATCGCCCGACGCGTATCACAGTAACCCGTTATTCGAATTCTTCGCATTCCTGTGTCATTCCGATAGTGGTAACGCCGCGCCGTCGGGACACGGTATTCGCGTTGTGGTGCGTAAGACTTACCTTACCAAACCGGATGGTCTCATCACGCAGAAACCGCGTAATTAATTGATATCATAATGGGGACTGTCTTTACCTCACTTTACTGAGCCAAAGTAATCAAACGTATACAGAATGACTCACCCAGTAACCTCAGAAAACGGGAATTATGCGCGCGCGTGTTTTGTGTGCGCGCATCACGCTTTACTCCAAATTACAAATCAGTTTTACATTTATTTATTTTTGTAATTGTATAAATAATGTCTGTTCTTTACAAAAGAGAGAAAATACAAATATAAAAAGTGATACGAAAAGTAAGCTTTTCTTTTGTGAATTAACATAATGACAGCATCTTGTAAACCTACAAGTGCAGTAAAGAAATATTGAATCTGTAGGATTATTAATAATAAAAAAATCTGTAGGATTTTAATAATAAAAAAATATGGAAAAATCGCGAGAATTCTTTGATTCTAAATAGCTTTTAGATGCTTTTAGATCTTTTTCTAGATCCTTTTCTTAAAACAGGACAACTCTATATTATTAATTATGGGTTGATCTATCTTCAATAGTTTCCTTTTTATAGCGCATTTTTTTCTACATCGTTCGCATTTTTATCCTTTTATGTTTAATCTCTTATTTACAATATAAATAGAGTCTGTTCTCATTAATTACAGAAATAACAAGTTTTATAATAAAAATTGACTCATTTTTTAAAATCTAAATAAAGATAGATAAAAAGTTCTACCTATGTTAACACTTGAAATTTGGATTTTGTTTAAAAAAAACTCGAATAACATTCAAATAATGGAAGTTACATTTTTAGTATATCTTCAACTTGATGTGACAAAAAAATGTATAATTTTTATATTTAATAATTATAATAATTATATTTAATATATTTAATTAAAAAGTATTCGTATTGAATTTGGTAAACAACTTGTTTTTTCAATTCTTTAATTAAAAATTCTAATAACTTATACTATATTTATTTCTGTGAATATTAAAAATTGAATAATTTTTGAAAAGTATATTTGACGTATACAATGCAAGTTATTGACACGAGCAAATATACTTTAATGGAATGGAAGAGCGATGGAAGAAATGAAATAATGCAATAAGATTATAAATTTCAATTACTTGCTTCATTTCATTAAGCAACTCCTGCCATCTCTTAGTATGAGCCTGTATCAGAAGCCAAGTAGATATCAGGTCGTTTTGCAAGTTTACAACAACGTAATGACTCAATTATTTTAAAAACAATTACAAAAAATTTAAGCTTTTTATATTATAAAAATTAAAATTAATATCCGTGTATAGAATATAATATAAGATAATTCGAAAATATCTCACGTGTTAAAAAACATTGACTTATAAAGTTACATAAAAGCATAGATTTATAAATATTCTGTAACTATAACTATTAAAAAATTATATTTTTCATTAATATTCATTAATTTAATATTGTATGAAATAATAATTTTTTAAGCTTTATGTCTAATCTTTTACATATTGTATTAAACATTTACGGATCAAATTTGCGTTTTGAAGTACCTCGAGCAGAACAAGTCATTATGATATCAAAATGATATCAAAATGACTCCAAAATGATCATTAAAAATCATTTTTCAATCATTTTCGATTCATTTTAATGTCATTTTACTGTCATGACGTTACCATGACTTGTTGTTCTGCTTGGGATGCTTTAAATGTAACTTTACGCATTTCTGGCAATTATAGAACTTTTCTGCAATAACAGGTCTGTTCGCGTTGCTTGAAATTCTAAAAAAATTTTTACATTTACAATAAGATAAATATATACTTGAACGTTAAGGAAAGAGAAAGCAGAGATGCTAAGAGCAAAAAGTGCAAGCAACGGGAACAGAGCTAATGTTGTCATATCATCATGAGATTATATTACGACTGTGTAATATTCACTACGACAGCTGAAAAATCTATAGTTTACATTATTTATACTACGAATGCAGTTTAATAAATTAGCTTTTTTTAACTTTTTCGTTATCAAAATTCGTCTTATTTTCAACTTTAGCTTCCTTTTAATAAGTTATTAACTTATCAAATTGTTCTACATAAATATTTAGAACACTACACTTACACTATACTGAGAAAAAAATTAGCCTAAATTTAAATATTTATTTGAATACTGCCAACTAAACATTTATTTACAATAAATAAATATTTACTTAATAAAAAAATGATTGTTAAATCAAATTAATGTTTTTTCGTACTAAAGAAATATATTTTTATATTTAATAAATTTTTAGTTAGTACTATTCAAATAAATATTTATTGAAATTTAGAATATTTTTTTTTCAGTGTAATAGTAAAATTTGAAACACAATATACATATATATATATATGTATATATATATATATATATATGTTATTTCTTAGTAAACATTGCGTGTTGAGCAAATTTTTGTTTATGTAATTGATAAATAAAATATTACAGCTTCAGTTTTTCATGAGCTTCGTCTCGCTCCTCGATATCTAACTGCAGTCCCCACCTTGTCCAAGCGATTCCTTTTTTCTTCACTCTCAGCCTCTCGATGTGTACGCCTTAGACTTTCACCGAAAGGAACTTAACCGTTCATTCATAAATTGATGATTGAAGGTTCTCCTGTTCTGTCTGGTCACGAATGATACGCGCGTGCGCGTTTCACGCGCATAAACGACATGGTACATCATTTTTTTAAGGATATTATTATATATTGCAGTCACTGCGGAGAACTAATATATGCGAGCAAATATGCAACAACCGACAATTTTCACTAAACGCTTTGCGACCCAACAAGTTTAACTACACGCTAGTTTTTAGAAGCGGTTGCGGTAATATGTCTCATAATCACGCGTTTAAAAGTAGTACTTAATTGCATAATAATTTATATGAGAATTCAATTCGAAATTTTATGCTGGAGGATATTTTAAAAAATTTATACACTGAAAAAATTTACTTTAAATATTAATAATTGTTTAAATATTAATGAAAAATTTACTTAAGTAAATTAATTGTATTAATATAAAATTGTATTAATATAAAATGATACTTAAATCAATGGTTCTTATATATTTACAGTAGTATTCAAATATTTATTAAAATTTAGTAATTTTTTTTCAGTATAGGATATACAAGTTTAAAATCGTAAATTTCAGTAATTTTACTTTACTGATAATTATCATGCAACTTATACCTTAACTTCTGGTCGAAACTATCGCGTCGTGAAAGCCTTAAAACTTACTCTTCCCGCACCGATAAAATTAGTACGCTCGCAAATCACTGCGGAGATTTTATCGAACAAGCAAGGATATGTCAAGAAGCAAAAGTGACAGAAACGCATAAATACACGATAAAGTACTATCGGGAACGTATTGAAGCGATATCGCGCGCGCGTGAAAAGGGGCGAAGGAAGATTCGAGGGGAGAGAATCGTTGCGGCCGTGTAATAAAAAAAGAAGAAAAAGAAGAAGATGAAACGGCTAAGGTAACGAAGGAAAGAAGAAGATCGTGAAAAGTATCGAGATAGCGAGAATATAGGAGGAGATATCCGACGCAAGGGCGCGCCGAGGACTCGGGATGGAAAAGAAGAAGGAAGAAAAGAGGTGTGGCACGGATCTCTCTAGCATTGTGTCCGAGACGGCTACGGCGCGCGCGGCTCGCGGCGCGCGTTCGCGTGTCAGGACTGGTCCATGCACCATCCAAATCTATGTATAAGCGGCGAGAGATGTACGTGCATTAACCGGCACTCTCTCACGCATAGAGAGGAGAGAAGTCGCCTTCGTATATACGGTATACATACCTACCTTCTCCGACCACCAACCGGCCAGCCGACTGGGCCCCCGTACGTATGTGAGCCCGTTCCGTGCACGCACGTGCGTGTGTATATATCCTTAGCGAGACGACTTACACCGGCACAACCGTACGACAGACCGGACCGGTATTCAGAGTCTCTCCTCAAAGGAGAGAGGAGCGAAAAAGGAGAGAGTAAGACGCGGCGCGACGCCGACATGCGTGGCGAAGTGGAGAGAAGGGTTGGAAGTAAGAAGAGGGAGTAGGCACGAGCCTAACCGCAATCAACGTCCCACGCGCCTGGACCAACATTTAGATGCCTTCTCTCTTTTTCCTTTTTTCTCCTCTCTTCCCCCCTCCCCCACCATCACCACCACCCACCCCCTTTCTCTCATTCTATATTTTTCTGTCTCCTGTTCCGTTTTCGGAGTTTTTCATTTCCGTGGAGATCGCGGAGCTGTTGCTATCCCGCGAGTTAGATTTTTCATAATTTACAGATACAAACAAACTTTGAACTATGATTTAATTTAATTTAATTTAACTTATTTATTGCAAGGCTACATGTTAATGGAGTAAAATGTAATACAATAGACTATAGTAACTTGCAAATGGTTAGGCATTAGCAAAAACTGTTACCAGCAACAAAAACCAGGACAGGACAAAGATGCAATAAGTAGTGAAGCAATCAAGATTACAATTAAGAGCGTAAAATCAGTATTTGTCTCGCTTAATTCAGAGTATTTAACAAATATGTATATACATGATGGGTGATATTGTTAAGAATTTAGCCTTTTACTATACAGGATGTAAGATAATATGTAAGAGCCATTTCAGTAATGAATTTGATATTTAAAAAGAATAAAATAGATTCAAATAAATTATATTCGTTTGGTTTTTGTTATTTGAAATTCATGTTTACAAAAAATCTATTAACAAGAATTAAATTTTCATCCAATGAATTGAACGAGATTTCCAGCAAGTAACCTCTAATATGTGATATAAAGGTTAAAAAATAAAAGACAAACCTGTTGCCCAATACGCCTTAAATCTGTTTTTAACTTAACTGTTTTGATATCAACCACTGTGAAACTTTACTTGTTTAGTACAACGACTCGATTTTATCTGTTGCAGCATTATAAAATATAAGACAGTTATTTTGAACTTTTTTTATGGAAACAAAAAAATACATGAAAGCGAAAATAAAAATAATTTAAAACGAAAAGAAATCGGATATATGTTTGTATGAACTTATTTTATTATCTTAAATGCTGAATTCATTCCTGAAGGTATCATATATTACGTTACATCTTCATGGTGTATTTATAAATTTTTTTCAATACATTTTTATGCGGGGATGAACATACATTGATTTGAAGTGAAATAAAAATCCATGAAAATGGATTTTAAATGCGTCCAAAAGCTGATCAGAATTGCAGTGTAAAACGAATGTATTTTGCAGCATAAGTGTTCGTGTAGAGTACATTATACAACATTATATAAGTAAAAGTTAAATACAATAAAACGTAATCAACTACCTCGGTGTTACATTATGATATTTGTAAAAAACAACTCGTTAACAGAATGTTCTTATCACAAATTTCGGTATTTATCAAAATAATCTGATAGTGTATCTTACTCTTTTTCATGCAATTATAGTTACATGTGGTCTCGCGTGAAATAAGATCCAGGATAAATTATGGGCAGTGTCATCTTTTTTTCTCTGGTCTCGTTCCCACCGTTTCTTGCTTTCTCATTCTTACACGAGATCGTTTTTCCGTATGCACGAGGCACGCAGTGGATTACGATTTCGATCGGGACGACGAACGCGACGGCATGTTGTGTTGTTCCTAAAAAAGGAGAACTCGTTGCGCCCTGACACGATAAAGAGCAACGATCTCCAAGTGGTGGAGCACATAATAGTCAGAACGGAATCACATTAGGGCGCGGAGAATCGTTTATTCGGTGTTTTATCGAACCAATACTATATGCTCTACGTATATGTACGTATGTCACTCTTCAATATGTTTTTCTCTGCCTGCGTTTCTGTATATACTTGTAGCAATCATGATAATGGCTTTTACGACACTAACATGACTGTCAGAAAATTAAGATTTCTCGCTCTCGTAAATTAGTATATATAATCTCTACTATAATATCATCCTTTGTAGTTTATATTGTCAGTTTATAGTATACTGTCAGTCTTTGCGAAAATTCTCTTACAAATATTGTAAATATTGGTACAAAAACATTGTTTTAATAGATATAGAAATTACCTAATGTTTATTTTATAAATATATAAGTCAAATTTATTTTATTAAATTATTCATAATATTTACAGATTTATTTTGAACTATTATATATCTTGATTTCTTTATATTTTTTAAATCAATTATATTTTGTTTTTATTTAATCTTTCTTTAGTATTTTATTTTATTTATTTTCACTTTTTATGGCTTATTGGTTTATATTGTTATTAATAATAATAATACAGACATTGAATAGTTGTCTGCATATAGCAGTCATGGAAGATGGTTATCATGTACCTTATAGTACGTTCCCAGTCTCCTGATGTCAGAACAGTCTGCTACGATCGTCAAGCTTTTTTTTGTAGGGCGATTCAGCTCGGCCTGGAATATCAATTAAATTTGCCTGGAGCATATGAATATCGTAGTCGTGATATTGCTTTCGTGATATCTTCTAAGAAAAGGGAAAGAAATCAAACGCAGTTAGATAAACACAATTGATATTAAATATATCGAAGATGATATAATTCATGGTGCATATTTATTTTAAAAAGAAGACCGAAGATTAAACGAAAAAAAAGAAGACGATCATAATAATTGCTTTCCAACTAATTTATCAAATCTTGTAGCGGAGACATTGAAATAACTAGAGAAAATTGATATGAAAATTATAATGTAATGTTTTGTGAAACTTCCTCATGTATATTTTTTTATAGTTATAATATCTTTTTATAATGCCTTTTCGGAGTATCTAATTTAGGCGAGACGTTAAAGTCGAACGACACACAATTTGACTACCGTTTGAACGACAATAACATATGAATGGTCGCTAAGACCATTAACTGTATGGATTGAATTGAATAATTTCTTCTGTTTGATACCAGACACGATACATTTGATTACACGTGAATAGAATCTAAGAGTGCTGGGCTTACGAATCAATTTGGATGCAAACAGTAGTGCAACGGTTCAATTGCAAACTCACAAAACATTCGTTCACAGTAACCCAGTGAAAGACGAGCAGTTTGAGCGTGAATGAAAATTTATCGACATCTCGATTTTTAATATCAATTAAAAAAAAGCTGTTGAAGAAAGTGCTCAAACTTATTATTTGCTACAATAATTTCATTTTTTTACTTTATGCTGTAATTTCTCGCGTTATATTTGCTAAACGATATTTGCGTTATCTCTCGTTAAACATTCTTGGGAAAGATATCGTGAATTGAACGGGGAAAGAAAGTGATTTGTATTTTCGCGCAGTAGCTGAAAAAGGCAGGGTCTTTCCGTGAATAAATTTTAACGTGATGTCCCACCGGTCTAACTTGTCACCGAATAGAGTAGGAGATGAATGAGACGCGTATATACATTCATCACTCAGCGAGTTCCTCGCCATACGTCTCGAAGGCTCGGCCCTCTCGTTCCCTCCCAAAGTTGCCGCACTCCCTCCTGCAGTCTGATCGAGCGCGGAAGTCCAAATAAGGGGAAATGCACGGTGAATTAAGCCCTCTCCTTCTCGTGTCTCGCGTGATACCACCAAAGAGGCGCCAGCCTCAACTGAAGTATCCCGCGGATAAAAACGCCTGAAAAATTGACAAAAAGTTGACCTTCGAATCCAGAATTTTTTAATTTACCGAGATCCATTGGCTACAAATTTCGCGAGATGGTGATCACTATGATCAGTGTGAATCATCCTTCCGATTTAATTCTCAGTTGCTCAATATTATTTAACATAAAACAAGGTTTGATATTTCAACCAATAAAATTTTATAGTATTATATATCACGAGATTTATAGCGCTTTCATGGTATTTCAGTTCGAAAATAAGACATTTTTGAGGAGACTTTTCGAGAATAAAGTTTCGAAAAGCCTAAAGAAAAAACAAACTGCAAATTATATATTTTTTGTTATGCTTCTAAAGTTTTTCTATTATAAAATTAGCGTCCCTTAATATTATTATCAATTAATAAAACTCTTCAAAGTTGTATCTTCTGATTTTTTTTCTCTTAATTTAAATTGTAGACGATCGTTTCAGTGAAAAAAAATTTAAATCATAATTATACAGAAAAGACAAATTTATTGAAATTTCTAAAACTTTATGTAGACATTTTATTGGACTTTCAAAATATAATTATGTAGGAAACTCAAGCATGATAAGCAATGTTACAAAAAGTTTTGCCATTCTCAACTAGCTTGATACCTTTATACCTACATGATTATTTTGATAGTCTAATAAAATTATTTCAGATCTATATTTAATTAAATTTTTAGATAATTTATTAAAATTGTTTTTTCTGTGTGCACTTCAATTCTGATGGAATGCAAATGCGTGCATAAAATCTAACTTCCGGCTCGATTATTTTTGTGTAATTCCTTTAGGCTGCAAACGATTGTAATTTAAGAAAGATAAGGCGTCAACATTGCAGCATGTGCGATCGGCAATATCGCGAAACGCACATCCCGAACGTCGCGATGGGAGGAGCCCGTGGCTCGCGAATTTTAATGGCGGATTTTTGCGGCTCGCCAATGGTCGCGAGTCTTTCGCTCCCGCTCCAAGATTCAATGTGCGATTCAACGATTTCACCGAAAGATATATGTATATATAGCATATAATATATACATATATACACACATTACGCATTACGTGATTTGATTTGAGGAGAGCTTCTCGAAGCAAACGCGTGTGGGACACGCTGCCTTGTCGCGTGCCTTGCCACTTCTTCAGTGCTGCTCAACCGTGCGAGTCTCTCGTACAATATGATGCATGTAATCACTTCACGAAATCATCGCACCTAAGAATACATTTGGGCTTGTTGTTTGACGAAATTCGTATTTATCTACCAATTTGAATAAAATTTTACTTGTCAGTCATAATATCTTATCTGGAAGCTGAATCTTTAATGTGCGCGCAATCATATATCGTTTTGCTATTATAGACATACGAATTTAATTTTATGGTTCGTTTTTGATAAGGATTGTTTTTGACAATGCATTACTGCATGCTAACATAAATTGTATTATTTAGAGCAAGATTAATATTCGTTTTCAGTAGATTAATTTTAACTTCGACTTTTCTTTATTTTTTCTAATTTTGAAAACTAGAAAAGGATGAAAAATAAGTTAAATCTTGGAAAGAACATTTTGCTAAAGCATCTGAAAAAACTGGGTACAGATTTGAAAATAATTTTGTTAAACTATTAAATTAATTATATAAATTAATTATATAATTAATTATATAAAACGCTCAAATTTGTTACTAGAATGTCAACATTTTTTACAGCATTGTTCATCATGCTTGCATTCCTACATAATTATTTTAATAGTCTATCAAAATTATTTTCAGATCTATATCTACATAAATTTTTAGATGCTTCAGCAAAATTGTTCTTTCCGTGCGCTATTAAATTTTTATTGGAGGAAACAGTTGGTATAAAAGATGAAACAGATCATATTTCTAAATACATTAAACTGTAAACAGTAAACGAATCGATCAATTATAGTAAAGATCATAGTAAGGCAGTAATACAAGTAGTAGTAAATAAAAAATATTGATTTGCCTAAATGTCTCACTGCTTACGTTTTTCTGTGCCATAACCTTTTTGAAACAAAATTCAATGGCAATTTATTAAAATTGTGTTTTTTATACTACATTATTTCTGAGTGCCATTTATTAATCAAAAGCTTCATACAATCGATAAGAATCTTGTAAGCTTTTTCCTAATAATAAAATTTCAATTATCTACTAAAAATCAACAATCGAGGTGATGCTTTTATGAAGGGAAGAAGCATACATAATAAAATGACAAGAAACATTTTTAGATCTACAAAAAATTGCATAAATTATATATACAGTTAGCGCAATGTTGTAATATTTCTAGATGATCGTCGTTTCATTCCCGATATGGATTCGTATAAGTATAGATAATCCCAAACGCAGTTTCATAAGCGGCGCAGGAAGCGGAATACTTAATGAATGTAGGAAAAGGACTCGAATAAAATCTTCTACCGCAGCACGGAGCAGAGAGCATGAGATAGGAGACAGCTCGCTTACCGTTTCGACATACGAATGATATCATCGCTCGCAGGAGCGGATTCAGTCATTCTAACAGCGCTCAAACGCGCTCGCGCGCGCGCGCACGTTCACTTATTGCAGGCGATAAATAGCTCCTAGCTTTGAATTTTTTAATATGCAATATCTAACTACATATATTCCGCTGACACTAAACAGTGCTTGACATGTAAGTGTCAGTGTATATGAGAAGTTAAATTAAGAAATAACCAAAAGCTCGTATAATATTTAATTAAATAATAAAAATACATATTCAAATTTTTCAGTCAGTAACAAGTAAATATATTTTTAAAACTTCTGAAAATTTTATCTGACAAC
>Ga0157363_1005656_pt1 | contig 11684 bp, 13 predicted proteins | sample AttsexASBM1_FD_111477 | JGI IMG/M metagenome (GOLD analysis project Ga0157363, IMG submission 111477) | Fungus gardens microbial communities from leaf cutter ant in Ribeirão Preto, State of São Paulo, Brazil - Atta sexdens ASBM1 | ecosystem: Host-associated > Fungi > Mycelium > Unclassified ...
CAGCGGATCGTGAAAGTTCAGCTGTGGCATGCCCGCAGCCACGGCACGGCCCGGCACGGCCGCAAGCGGAGCGGCGAACAGGAAGAGGCGTGGCGTACGGTACATGTTCGACCTCAGGCGAACAGGATCAGGAACGCGATCAGCAGGGCGAACAGCGCGACGGCTTCCGTCAGCGCGAAGCCCAGCATGCCGATGCCGAAGACATGCGGACGCGAAGCCGGGTTGCGGGCAACCGAGCTGATCAGCGTGGAGAAGATGTTGCCGAGACCCATGCCGACACCGGCGAGGGCGAAAACGGCAATACCGGCACCGAGGTCACGGGCGGCCTGGGCGATGCTGATGCCGAATTCGTGAGCGGCTTGAACGTCCATTGTCAGGTTCCTTGTTGGGTCGATTAAAGGGTTAGTGCGAAGCTGGTGTGGCTCAGTGAGCGACGGCCTCACGCAGATAGATGCAGGTGAGGATGGCGAACACATAGGCCTGCAGCACACCCACCAGCAGTTCGAGGGCCGTCAGCGCGATGTTGATCGCGATCGGGGCGATGGCCAGAACGTGGCCGAATGCGCCCAGACCGGCGAGCATGATCGTGAAGCCGGCAAACACTTCCAGAAGCACGTGACCCGCCACCATGTTGGCGAAAAGTCGGATCGACAGGCTGACCGGACGCGAAAGGAAAGAAATGAGCTCGATCGGCACCAGCAGCGGAGCAAGCCAGATAGGCGTTCCAGCGGGCAGGAAGTGCTTGAGGAAGCCGACACCCTGAAAACGGATGGAAGCAAGGATCGAGATGACGAACACCATGATGGCCAGACCGAAGGTCACAGCGATATGGCTGGTGTACGTGAAGGCGAAGGGCAGCAGACCGAGATAGTTGCCAGCCAGAATGAAGAAGAAGATCGCAAAGACGAACGGGAAGAACGTCGCGCCGTTTTCGCCGATCGTGCTGACGGCGAGGTCATGCACGAAGTCGTAGCTGATCTCAGCAGCGGCCTGAAGGCGACCCGGCACAACGGCGGCAGGACGCATTCCGACATACAGGAAAACGAGAACGATGGCGACGGCGATCAGCATGAACAGCGGTGACTGCGAGAACCGCAGGGCTTCTCCCAGATGTCCGAGAACCGGATGGAGCTCGAACTGTCCGAGCGCGTCAATCGTCGATCCGGCTGCCACGCTGGCTTCTCCCGTCATCTTTCGGTCCGGACACCATGTCCGAATCCTTCAAAACCCGCCAGACATTCAACATGCCGGCACCACATCCCGCCAGGGCGAAAACGGACAGGAACAAAGCCCTGTACCCGAACCAGTGACCCAAGGCGTAGCCTATGGCTACACCGACCGCGAGCCCGGCCACAAGGTCGGTTCCCACGCGGATCGCCAGTCCAAGGGATGACATGGAACTTTCATCATTGCCCGTGTCGGTTACGGCGAATTCCCCTGAGCGGGGATCGAGCTTCTGACGGGCGCGCTTGAGGCGTTCGTCGAAGTTTCCGTCGTTACCGGCAGGGGCGTGTCCCATGAGATCTGATCCCTTACCCTGTACGCATCGTTTTCACCCGGTCATTCAACCGGATTCCTTCTCAGCGCAGGCGCTAGCTACCGGCGAGTCCGTTGACTGTCAATGTATTCCGCTCGCCGGAGCCTCTGAAACCCGTTTTCGTCTTAGCTGACCAGTTTCAGCCGTCGTCCCCGGTCCTTCCATTCCGGGCTTTCGCCGGAGCTGCGCCCGAAAGGGAGCATGGGGGCGGGATCTTCCGAACTGGGTTCGAGGCGCGGGGCGTCGGGCATGGGCTGACCCAGATAGGCGTCCGACAGTGTGCGGAAGGCATAATCCAGCATTGAGGTCGCATAGGCGGTGGAGGGATCGCCTTCCACGGTGCCTGCGGGGCCGAAGCGCGTATAAGCGAATCGCTCTACGAAGGATTCCAATGGGGCGCCATATTGCAGGCCGATGCTGACGGCATGACCCAGGCAGTCCATCAGGCCACGGGCCATGGGGCTTTCGCGGGGCGGGGTGATGCTGATTTCGCCGAGCGTCCCGTCCTCGAACTCGCTGGTGCGCATGAAAAGGCTGTGTCCTCCCACTGCGGCACGCTGGGTGAAGCCGGTCTGGCGCATCGGAAGCGGACGACGCACGCCGCGGGCCAGTCTGGCCTGAAGGTCGGCGAGATCAGGTTCGGGAACGGCGGGCAGGAAATCCACGGCGTTTTTGAGGGCCGCATGCATGGCGCCCTGTGCTTCGGGGCGAACGGGCGGCAGCGGGGTTTCGCCCGCCAGCGCCAGTGCCAGTGCGGATTCGGGCGTCAGGCCGCGGCAGGCTAGTCGGGCCAGCGTGGAGGCGCGCAGATGTCCGTCTTCGCGCAGAGGGGAGAAGGCCGGGGCGAGGCCGCAGGTCTCCACGCCCAGAAGGCCCTCGGTCGGACCGGGAGAAGAAAAGCCGGTTTCGATCGGGCAGAAGTGCCGACCATCGTCCGTGTTGTAGGCCGAAGCGGCGGCGGCGCGCAGGTCTGTCAGCGGGGATTCCGGGATGGCGGGCGGCGGCAGTTTCGTTCCGGCGCGGGCAACCGTGGTGGCGAGTGCTGACAGGGCGCGGGCCGCATTCCGGGCGTCGTCGCTGTCATAGTCGAGGCCAAGCGCCGCCAGGCAGGCGTCAAGATCCGTCAGGAGGACGAGGCCTGCGGCTTCGTCTTCAGGCTTCGCGGGCAGATCAAACAGGGGCAGCTCGCCAGTGCGTTCGATCCGTGTCGCGGCATGGAGGCGGCGCAGGGCGTCGCAGGCCAGACGCAGGCAGGCGACGAAGTGTTCCGTGGCGAATCCGGAATCCTGCACGAAGCTGGACAGGCGGATGGTGAAACCCGGCGCTTCGTCCGGCTGGCACTGCCACAGCGCCGTATTGGGTGCCATCTGCTGCATCAGCAGAAGATAGGACAGGCTACGCCCCGGAGCGGGGGTGTGCGCCGGGGTGCCGGGCAGAGGCGGGCACGCGTCGATCGTGTCCACCCAGCGCGCGGCTTCCGCGGCCAGTCTGACCGGCCCGCCGTTCAGGGTGATGCGCGCAAGGGCCTGTGCGGCCTCGTCATCCCAGGCAGCGGGAAGGGTGACGGAGCGCATGGCGCTGTCGTCGGGGTCGGTCATGACCTGAAGCGTCCTCATGCGAACGCCGGTCCAGTGAAGGCGAGCTGTCATGACGTAAATCTACGCCCTGCGCCGGTTGGCCCGTAAGCCGGAAAAGGGCCTCCGGATGGGCGCTAATGGGTGGGAACATGGGGATATGGGGGATAACATTTTTCCCACGCCTGATCGGAACGATTTCTGCGGGGGGATTGGACGTGGGAAGCGGAGTCGGGTAGTGCAGGAAGGATGATTTTCACGAGGGTATTGTCATGACCGCTGTTACGGTCCGCCATGACCGGCTGGAGCTTCTGGCCGGGTTCGCAGTCCTTGTCTGCCTTGCGGGACTTCTGGTGGCGGCGATGGTCGGGCATCATCAGGGCAATGACGGAGGCTATCCGGTTCATGCCTCGTTCAGCCAGATTGACGGTCTGAATGTGGGGTCCGACGTGCGTCTGGCCGGAATTACCGTCGGGCATGTGACCGGTACGACGGTCGATCCGAAGACGTTTCAGGCGCAGGTGACGTTTACGCTGGCGCCCGATGTGAAGCTGCCCACGGATTCCGCTGCGATCGTGACGTCTGACAGTCTGTTGGGCGGCAAGTATATCGCGCTATCTCCGGGTGGGGCGGATTCGCTGGTAAAGCCCGGCGGTGTCATGACGGAAACCCAGGGCTCCATCAGTCTGGAACAGCTTCTGAGCAAGTTCATTTTCTCCGTGACGGATTCTTTGCAGAAGAGCCAGAAAGCTGCTGCGTCCAAGCCGGCTGCGGGCAGTCTGTCGGACGAGCCCTGAGCCATGACGCAGGCGCATGAGGGTGCTTTTCTGTGGGTCGACCATGAGGGGAACCCCGTGTCCTGTGTGGAGAAGGTGCAGATCCTGCGCGAGAACGATGCGGAACTGCGTCAGGCCCTTCAGGATGCTTTTGAAGACGGGGTTCTGATGGGGGTTGCGCCACAGGCGATGTTGAAGACGTTTCAGGCCATGCTGTCAGATCTGAAGAATCCTTTGCAGGGGCGCTCCGGGGGAGAACTGTCATGATGAAGCGGTATGTGGGCGTCGCATTGCTGTGTGGTGCGGCTGAGGTTTTTCTGCCGATTGCGGCGCAGGCTGCGGTGGGTGTGGCGCCCCCCGCCATGTATCCGGCTCCCACTTGGCAAGGCCAGTCCCAGGCGGTGCTGCGTGTGCTGGATCGGTTGGACGGTCATCTGGAGCTTCTGACGGTTCCGGTTGGCGGGAGTGCGACCTATCGCAGTCTTTCTGTCGGGGTTGAGGCTTGTGTAACCCGGCCGCAGACGCTGGCGACAGATACCGGTGTTCTGCTGCATCTAAAGGACAGCAGCGATCCTCAGCGGCCATCTTTTGACGGGTGGATGCTGGCGCAGGAACCTTCTGTCGCAACTTATGGCAGCCCTTTGTACGATGTGCGCGTTGTGTCGTGTGCGGGTGTGCCGACGGCACCGCAGGCGGGTCCTCTGCCTGTGGTGAAGGCTCCCGTGCTCGCCGGTACGGAGGTTCCGGTTGAAGAAGGCGGCGATGCTCCGGCATCCCCGCCCGCTTCCGCCTCAGGTGGTCCTGTACCGCTTGCTCCGGACAGTCATAATCCCATTCCGCTCGCACCGTCCTCCGGTGCGGCACCGTCTCTTGCTCCGGCTGCACCAGCGCAGTCGTCGGGGCAACCGTTACCGCCTCCTCAGGCCGATCCCGGTCTCGAATAAGGCTGGACGGGGCGGAATGACCCAGAAACAGGAAGAAATGACAGCTTCATGATTCAGGTTCCCTTTTCCCCATCCCGGGCGGCTCTGCTGCTTGATTTCGACGGAACCCTTGTCGATATCGCTCCCACTCCTGAAGGCGTACGTGTCCCTGAAGGGCTGACGGTCGATCTGCTGCGGCTGCGCGAGATGCTCGATGGTGCGCTGGCGATCATCACGGGACGCCCCATTGCCCAGATCGATCATTTCCTGCCGGGAATTCCTTATGCTGTGGCAGGAGAGCACGGTGTTGCGGTGCGCCCGGCACCGAATCAGGACGTGCGCCAGCGTGCGCTGCCTCTGGTGCCGTCTGACTGGACCGAGAAAAGCGCGGAACTCGCTGCTCGGTATCCCGGGGCCAGCATTGAACACAAAAAAGCTGGAATGGTGCTGCATTATCGCCAAGCTCCCGAGGCGGAATCGGCGTTTCGAGATCTGACGTCGATCTGGCCTGTGGAAAGCCACGGGTTTCATCTTCAGGACGCCCAGATGGCCATCGAACTTCGGCCTCTGGGAATCGACAAGGGCAAGGCGCTTGAAGAACTGATGGCGGAGCCGCCTTTCAGGGGGCGTCTTCCGCTGTTTGTCGGCGATGATGTGACGGACCGGGACGGGGTGAGGGCTGCGCGCCAGATGGGTGGTGCGGGCTGGCTCATTCCTGATGATTTTCCAGATGCGGCCACGTTCCGGCGCTGGCTGCACGAGCTTTCGGAGGGACGCGGATGGGGCGCCTGATCATTGTATCGAACCGCACACCCGCTCCAGGGGAGCGGACACAGCCTGCGGGAGGGCTGACGGTTGGCCTGTATGATGCTGTCCAGACGCGTGAGACTGTCTGGGTTGGATGGTCGGGTCATCAGCATGCGGATGCGGCCGATCGGCCTGTCCAGCGCGAGCAGGTTGGAAACGTCAATTATGTGACGTTTGACCTGACGCAGAAGCAGCATGACCGGTTCTATTTGAATTTTTCCAATGGTGTGCTCTGGCCCTTGTGTCATTACCGCACCAATCTGATCCGCTACACGCGCGAGGACTGCGACGTCTATTACGAGGCGAACCGGGTTTTTGCGGATCGGTTGATCGCACTGCTGGAGCCGGGTGATACGATCTGGATCCATGACTATCATCTGTTCCCGCTGGGCCAGATGCTGCGTGACAGGGGGGTGACGGGACGCATTGGATTTTTCCTGCATATTCCGTTCCCGCCTTGGAGCGTGGCGCGGCTTCTTCCCAAGCTCGACATGCTGCTGACCGGTCTGGCGGCCTGTGATCTGATTGGTGTTCAGACGGTCGAGGACGAGGCCAATCTCAGAGGGTGCTTCGAGGCCTATGGGCTGAAAGCTGCTGTGAAGGCTGTACCGATCGGGATTGATCCTGTGAGTTTCCGCCAGCAGGCGATTGAAAGCGCGGTCTCCGACGAGGTCGTGAAGATCGTCGATACGCTGGAAGGGACGCGGCTGATTATCGGGGTGGACCGGCTGGATTATTCCAAGGGTCTGCCGGAACGGATGAAGGGGTTCGAAGCTCTTCTGAAAAACTATCCCGAGCATCGCGGGCAGGTGACGTTCCTTCAGGTCACGCCGGTATCACGGGGTGGCGTGGAAAGTTACCGGCTGCTCAAGGAAGAACTGGACGGGCTGGTCGGGACGATCAATGGTGCTTATGGCACGCCGGACTGGGTGCCGATCCGCTATACGACCTGGTCGATCGGGCGCGATATTCTGGCGGGTCTGTACCGGATGGCGGATGTGGGGTTTGTCACGCCGTTGCGCGATGGCATGAATCTGGTGGCCAAGGAGTTCATTGCGGCTCAGGACGAGGAAGATCCCGGCGTTCTGGTGTTGTCGCGGTTTGCGGGAGCGGCTCCGGAAATGCCTGAGGCGCTGCTGATCAACCCGCTGGATGCCGAAGGTATGGCGGATGCGCTACATATTGGCCTGACCATGGACGTCAAGGCTCGTCATGCGGCATGGTCGGCGATGTATGAGGAAGTTTCCCGCAATACCGCAGGAAGCTGGTCCAAGCAGTTCCTTGATAGTCTGGAGGAAATCCGTTCGTGCCCATGAACAGACCACGCCGCCCCGTTTCCACGACTGCGTTGGGTGGCTTTTATGTTCTGGCCGGAGCGGTGGCGCTTGGGGTTGTCTGGTTTGCCGAACACTGGCTGAAGCTCGCGCCCTGCGAGCTTTGTCTGTGGGAGCGGCGTCCGTGGTGGGTGCTGATCGGGATTGGCGTTGTCACGGCTCTGCTTCCGAGGCGTTATGCGCGGTATACGGTGCTTGCCGGACTGTTATGTCTGATGACCAGCATTGGTCTGGCCGTGCTGCATGCTGGTGTGGAGCACAAGTTCTGGCCCAGTCCTGCGCCGGAATGCCGTGCCCCGTCTTTTCACGGAGGCAGTTTCAAAGACTGGATGGCGGCGATGCCGGCCCGGCCTAACAAGCCATGTGACTCGCCGGACTATCTGTTCGGGCTGCCCGTTTCCATGACGGAGTTGGGTGGTTTGTATGCTGTCGCGGTTTTCGTGATTGCTCTGATCGGGAGCGTCCGCATGGGACGCTCCCGACGCTGAGGGCTGTGTTCAGAGGCGTGTGCCGCGTCCGCGCCCAAAGATGAGGCTGATGACCAGCAGCACCAGGAAAATGAAGAAAAGGATCTTGCCGATATAGGCAAAATCTGCCGAAATTCCGCCAAAGCCCAGCACCGCAGCAAACAGGGCCAAGATCAGGAAGGCAATGGTCCAGCGTAGCAGGTCCATGAGATGTCTCCTTTGTCAGTCGCGCCCTCCGACGGAGAAGCGGGGTTTGAAAAGGTGAACGGCGGCGGGATGAACGGGTTCATTTTCGCAACATCCGTTTTATGTGGGGGCCGGGCGCGCGGTTCCTGTTTTCGTGAAACCTGCCCGCCGGAGGATTGTCATGACCCTGTTCCGTTCTTTGTATCATCAGGGGTTTGCCCGGATCGCAGCCTGTACGTTGCCGGTGACGCTTGCTGATCCTCTGAAGAATGCGGAGCGGATGCTGGGCGTTTTGCAGGACTGTGACCGGCAAGGTGTGGCGGCGGTCGTTTTCCCTGAACTGGGGCTGACGGGCTACACGCTGGACGATCTGCGGTTTCAGGACGTGGTTCTGGACGGAACGCTTGAGGCGCTTCGGCGTGTTGTCGCGGGATCGCGGGATTTGTTGTCCGTTGCGGTGGTGGGGGTGCCGCTGGTGCGGGACGGTCTGCTCTATAATTGTGCGGCGGTTGTGCATCGGGGGCGGGTTCTGGGTGTGGTGCCAAAATCGCATCTGCCGCGCTATCGTGAGTTTTATGAGCCCCGGCACTTCACGTCCGGGCTTCGCACAACGGGAAGCATTTGCCTGTTTGGGGAGGATGTGCCGTTCGGTGCGGATCTGCTGTTTCAGGCGGAGGATCTTCGCGGGCTGACGCTCGGTGTGGAGATCTGCGAGGATCTGTGGGTGGCGTCTCCGCCGAGTGGAAAGCTGGCGGAAGCGGGCGCGACGGTCATTCTCAATCCGTCCGCCTCTCCCGTGACCATCGGGCGGACGGATGACCGGTCTTTGCTGTGTCAGGCGCAATCCATGCGGACGCTGACGGCCTATGCTTATGCGGCGGCAGGCGAGGGAGAATCCACGACGGATCTGGCGTGGGACGGTCAGGTTTCACTTCATGAGGGCGGGCGGCTTCTGGCGCAGTCGGACCGTTTTCCGCAGGGCGAGCGGCTGGTTGTGGCGGATGTGGATCTGGATCTGTTGCGGCAGGAGCGGATGCGGACGGGGCAGTTCGGACAGGCGGGGCAGGAGTTCCGGACTGTCGGGTTCACGCTCCAGCCTCCGATGACGGATCTGGGGCTCAAACGGGAGGTTGTGCGGTTTCCGTTTGTGCCATCCGATGCGCGTACGTTGGCGCGGGACTGTTACGAGGGCTGGACCATTCAGGTCAGTGCGTTGCGGCGGCGATTGCAGGCCAGTGGCGCGCAGCGGGCTGTGATTGGGGTGTCAGGCGGACTGGACAGTACGCTCGCGCTTCTGGTGGCGGTGCGGGCGGCGGATGAGCTTGGCTGGCCGCGGACGCATGTTCTGGCCTACACGATGCCCGGATTTGCGACGGGAATTGAAAGCCGCTCTCTGGCTCATGCGCTCATGAAGGCGCTGGGTGTTGAAGTGAACGAGCTGGATATCCGGCCTACGGCGCAGACCATGCTGGCGGGGATCGGCCATCCCTTTGCGGAAGGGAAGCCGGTTCATGACATCACGTTCGAGAACGTGCAGGCGGGGTTGCGGACCGATTTCCTGTTCCGGATCGCCAATTACCGCAATGGAATTGTGATCGGGACCGGCGATCTGTCGGAATTGGCGCTGGGGTGGTGTACTTACGGCGTGGGGGACCAGATGTCTCATTACAACGTCAATGCCGGGATGCCGAAGACGCTGATCCAGCATGTCATCCGCTGGCTGGCGCGTGAGGGAAAGCTAGGTGAAGGGGTTGGGCCGGTTCTGGAGCGGATCGTCAGTGCGGAGATCACACCCGAACTGGTTCCCGATACCGGGCAGGGCGTGCAGAGTACGGAGCAGACGATCGGGCCGTATCCGCTTCAGGATTTCACGCTCTTTTACATCCTGCGTTATGGGTTCCGCCCGTCACGGATCGCGTTTCTGGCAGAGGTCGCCTGGGGTGATGTTTCCCGAGGAGACTGGCCCGCGCATTATCCTGAAGACCGGAAAATTTCGTACGATCTGGCGGAAATCAGGCACTGGCTGGAAATTTTTCTGCGGCGGTTTTTTGGGACGAGCCAGTTCAAGCGGTCGGCCATGCCCAACGGGCCGAAACTTGTAGCGGGAGGGTCTCTCTCGCCACGGGGAGACTGGCGCGCGCCCTCTGATGGGACCGCAACGGCCTGGCTTGAGGAGTTATGGGATAATCTCCCTGAAATGAACACAGCTCTGTGAATTTTTGGGAGGAATGATTGTTAGGGGGTTTTGTCTTTTGGCATTCGTGCCAATATGTCTCAAACACGTCACCTTACAGGAATATGACTCATCATGGCTTATGCTACGATCAACCCTTATACCGGTGAGACGCTCAAGACTTTCCCGGATGCCACCGATCAGGAAGTCCAGACCGCGCTGACCGAAGCCTATGATGCGTTCAAGAGCTGGCGCCACACGTCTTTCGCCGAGCGTGCGAAGATCATGACGGCCGCTGCCAATATCCTTCGTCGTGATATTGATAAGTATTCTCGTCTTCTGACGCTGGAAATGGGTAAGATTTACGCCGAGGCCAAGGCCGAGACGATCCTGTCGGCTGAAATCTTCGAATATTATGCCAAGCATGCCGAAGAGCTTCTCAAGTCCGAGAAGCTGCCGGTTGCAGACCGGAACTCAGGCGACGCCGTGCTGATCCATCAGCCGCAGGGCATTGTTTTTGCGATCGAGCCGTGGAACTTCCCGTTCTACCAGATCGCCCGCATCATTGCGCCGCAGCTCTCTGCCGGTAACACGGTCATTCTCAAGCACGCTTCCAATGTGCCGCAGTGTGCGGCTGCGTTCGATGATCTGATGAAGGAAGCCGGGCTGCCGAAGGGCGGTTTCCGCAATCTGTATGCTGCCCGTCACCACACCGAGACGATCCTCAAGGATCCGCGCGTCTGTGGCGTGGCGCTTACGGGGTCCGAAGGCGCAGGCGCCATTGTTGCCGGGATTGCAGCGCAGGCCCTGAAGAAGTCCACGATGGAGCTGGGCGGTTCCGATGCTTTCGTCGTTCTGGACGATGCGGATCTGGAGAAGACCGCGAAATGGGCCGCTTTCGGTCGTCACTGGAATGCCGGTCAGGTCTGCGTGTCCGCCAAGCGTCTGATCGTGGCGGATGCCGTCTATGATCGTTTCCTTGAGCTGTACAAAGCAGAAGTTCTTAAGCTGAAGGCTGGCGATCCGATGGATGCGTCCACAACCCTGGCGCCGCTGTCTTCGCAGAAGGCTGCGGACGATCTGAAGGCTCAGGTTGAGGAAGCCAAGAAGCATGGTGCGGTTGTCGAAGCCATCGGCCCGTCCGTTCCGGAGAAGGGTGCGTTCTTCCAGCCGCTGCTGATGACCAACCTGCATGAGAACAATGAAGCCCGCCTGTGGGAGTTTTTTGGTCCGGTCACGCAGCTCTACCGTGCCAAGGACGATGCGGACGCCATTCGCATTGCCAATGACTCGCCGTTCGGTCTGGGTGGTTCGGTCTTCACGAAGGACACTGCGCGTGGCGTGAAGGTTGCCGAGCAGATCTATACGGGCATGGTTTATATCAACCATCCGACGATGGTGAAGGCTGACCTGCCGTTCGGTGGCGTGGCCCGTTCGGGCTATGGCCGCGAGCTGATCGGTCTGGGCATCAAGGAATTCGTCAATCACAAGCTGATCGACGTGGTGGATATCGACGCACCGTTCTGATTGGGACGTACCGAGCTTCTTTCGGGGAGCCCCGGTTCGAGCTTTCAGGTTACGAAAAACCCGCTTCCGGAGCTGTCCGGGAGCGGGTTTTTTTTGTAGTCGGTTTGGAAGATCCTCAGTTTTTCCGGGGTTTTGCCTGTTTGGCGCTGAGGCGGATCCACGGATGGCGTGCCTGAACGAAAGCCACGACGCGGGCCTTGTGGGCGTCTTTTTCAGTCGAGGCATTCGTCATAGATGTCTCATGCTGACGGTAGTCCGCCAGAATCTGTGGGACGTGATGGCCGGGCAGGCCGCGCTCGGCCATTGAGCACCACAGATCGAAATCCTCCCAGCCCATTGCTTCACGTGAAACATAGTAGCCTCCGACTGCGGCCCAGGCC
>Ga0157363_1005657_pt1 | contig 11682 bp, 3 predicted proteins | sample AttsexASBM1_FD_111477 | JGI IMG/M metagenome (GOLD analysis project Ga0157363, IMG submission 111477) | Fungus gardens microbial communities from leaf cutter ant in Ribeirão Preto, State of São Paulo, Brazil - Atta sexdens ASBM1 | ecosystem: Host-associated > Fungi > Mycelium > Unclassified ...
GAGAGAGAGAGAGAGTGTGTGTGTGTGTGTGTGTGTGTGTGTGTGTGTGTGTGTGTGAATGAATTAAAAAAATTATATCGCAATTTAATGTGCACTTTTTTTTATTTTCCTTAGATCGTAAATCATTTACCAGTAGAAGCTGTGCCGCGTATTGAGAATCAACCACCAGATGATCCAACTTTTTGTGAAATATGTCATCAAAGTGATAGAGAAGATCGAATGTTACTTTGTGACAATTGCGATCGTGGCTATCATATGGAATGTTTAACACCTCCAATAACTACAGTTCCCATTGAAGAATGGTATTGTCCAGGATGTACCGAAAGCAGCTCGACTAGACGATCGGTAACAACTTATTTATACTTATATATCTAAAGATGAGTTATGTGTTATAATATATTATTGTAATATATTATTTATGGATTACAATTTAATTGACAATTTTTTTCATATAAAATGTTTTTTTAAATAAATAAACATTAATTTCAGATTTGATGTAATTTTTTTATGTAATTTATTTCCATAATATACTTGAGATTTTTAAATTAAAAATATATATAGTAGTTTTAAAAAATTGCAACTTAAATTACAAGCTATAAAAACAAATTTAAATTATCTAATATAATTTATTTTAAAAAATTTTAATTTTTTTATATAATATTTTCACACATGAATTAATTGAATTTATATATGAAATGTTCTTTGATGTATAAAAAGATTATCTTTTTGACTTTTATAAAAACCAGGTGTGAACGTAAGAATATATAATGAAAATAAGAATATAAAAACTAATTCCTTCTTTTATTTATCTTTGCAGTATTTGTCGAGTTTTGTGCCAACTCTTATAACAACGGGGAGAAATACTAGTCGTTTCTTTCATGAATTAGGAACGAACTTAAATATATTCCGTAATATACTTCCTCATGTCAATGATCGTATGTATCTACCTACCAGACGCGTTTCCAGAGTCAATTCTAGGCGCAATCGTAATCGAACAAATGAACAGTGTATTGATCCAAATCAGCCATCAACTTCGTCCGGCCTTGATTCGATTGGTGACAATAGCCGAAGTCGCTCTCCAAATACAAGCCTAGAAGGTAACGCTTCTTCCACGCGTTTGAATACAAAATCTAAGACTAAAATGTCGAAAAGAAAAAAGAAAAAACTCGCCAAGAATTCGAAAAAGAAAACCAGCAGTAATTTATTTCGAGAAGTGCGAATTAAAGAACTCAACAATGATGGCGAAGAGGAAGAAATAGTGACGTATGTCAAAATTGCATCATCCACATCAAGGAGGAAGTGTAAGAAAAGTACAAAAAAAACCGGCAAGGTATAACGCTAATTTCTCCTCAAATGTAGCATAATATCTTAACACGTAACATTGCTCATCGCATTGCCAGATGCGTATATAACATTTTCTGAATCTTTTTCATGTTTCGCGATAATGTGAATGTATATTCTGTTTGCATTCTCTTTATTGATTAATAAGTAAAAATTTTTGTATAATTCCCGTATTTTATGCTGTGTTTTAAAATATATGTATATGTATAACTTAATTCTTATAAAATTGAATTGTACGGTCTGGTAATGCCAGGGTGTCTCATTAAGTGTTCATCATCTTGGTCTTCCGATCCAGACTATCCGATCATTGCTGTATTCCCCAATCATATTTATGCTACCTTCGTAACACAATTAAATTGAATTAGACTTTTCGATTGTAACTCATTGTTCTTAATTTATATAAATAAAATGATTTTCTCACACTAGATGCACTTGGTTTTTTTTCTTAATTTTGCAAATGACTTTATCATATTCATATGCTAAATCTTAGAAACTTCCTTTATCATATTTATATGCTAAATCTTAGAAACCGTTTAACTTTAAGATTAAAGTCATATGTGTAATTTATTTTCTTAATGTGATTTTTCTATTTGTAATATATTTTTATATAATTCGTGAAAAGCATAAGATATATTAATATAAGTTAATAAAATAATACAGTTTTGTAACTAAATACATTGAAAATATTTAAATCATGTATAAGAAGATTATCCTAAGAGCATTACCATTAACAACGATACATCTATTTAGAATAATCTCAAGAATAATATAAACCAAATATTAAAGAACAATGAATTTACAAATTAATAGACTTATTTTAATGAGATTTTTAATTATCTTGCTTTCAAAATAATTTTAATTTACTATACTAATTAAACTTGTGTATATTTTCTAAAATATTACACCCTAGTCAATAAAATCTATTAACTGCTTATTTTACTAATTTACTTCTGTCTTCTTATCTTAAAGATAAATTTGAAAATTTTTAAAGAGCATTTTTTTCACAACACCTTTTCCTTATTTTACGTTTTATTTTCATCTAATTTTTGTTATTAAATGTACACATTGTCTATCGTATTTTTTTTTATCTTTATAAAAGCACATATGTAGTTATTATTTCTCCAGAGGAGAAAATACAAGCGACGTGCGCGCATTGAAGCATCCGTGCTGAGTACACGAACGGTAAAAAGAAGATTGGCCACTATACTCGGTGTGAAGAAATCGAAGATGCCTCAGCTTGTACCTGTCATGAAAAATAACATCTCTGTACCTGAGAAAAGCATTCTCATAAATGCCAGACATAGCGCTGGTATATCTCAAGTCAGTCTCTTTGGAAATGATCTGGGATTAGGTTACAGTCCACCTGGGTGAGCAATTGATCCTATTTATTCATTCTTATTTTTAATTGGTTCCCCATCTTCCTACAAGTCTGTACAATTTTTTTCTTGAACGCAGATAAATATGCAGTATTTCATTTTATTAATGCTGGATTGCATACTTTTTATTTTAGGCAAAATGCATGAGATATTGTTCTATGTGTATATATTATTCTGTCATATTTAATCCTCCATTGTTCAGATGATTGTTGGTTTAAAAAAGTTAGAAATATAATAAAAATTATAAGAAAATATTTTGTGAAATATTTTAATAAAAAAAATAATTTTTTTCCCTAGTTCGGACTATGACGATGAAGATTCTATTGGAATTGGAAGTGGTCCTATGATAAACGTACGACAACGACGAACAGCGATGCCGTCGATCAGACGCCGCGCCATTTTAAAAACTATAGTTGATCCAGTCAATGAAGTAGATAATACTGGCATAACAGATCTACTGAGCAGTATAATGAGCAATCAGGAGCTATGGCATTCGACCAAGAAGAAGGCGGATGTAGTCTTGAAGGCTGATGGCACGTTGTTTGTGAAGAATCTTGAAAAAGAAAACAAACATAGTATCAATAACAATGAGAGTCCGAAGAAAGAGAAGCAGGATGAAGAGGAAGTCACGCAACATGAGGAGGCAATCCTGAAAAAGGTGGATACACCATTGGATCTGTCTAATATTAATTCTAGTGATATTACGCAGGCGCCAATGTACAACAATCCCTGTGGCGGAGGTGGTGGTAGTGGTGGTGGTAATAGAGGCAACTTCCGGGGTGGTTATGGTCGTGATAACGGTCGACACGGTGGCCACGGAGGGCAGACCTACGGCGGTGGTCGGGATTCATTACCACCAAGCGGTGGTGGCAGGCATAATTACAGCGGTGGGACCGGCGGCGGTGGTCCGCGGGACAACTTTGGGAATCGCGACTTTGGTCCGCCGCCGTTCTACAATCCAAATTTTGAGCACTGTGGCGGACCACCCATGTTTGGTGCCCACGCGCTGCCGCCGCCGTTCCGCAACCGCAATCCTCAGCATTTCCGCAACGAACGGATGCGTTTTCCGCCGCCACCACCACCCAGCGAACGACCGTTTAATTATACGGACGGCAGTGGCGGCTTCGATCAGAGGCCGCCGTTTCCGCACGTAACGGATCGATTCCCCAGGCCTCCTCGGCTACCCCCGTTAGGCATACCGCCTCCTGGTGCTCCGTCCGTTGCACCACCAAACGCACCGGAAACAATAAATATGCAGCAGCCGATACACATGCACAACAGTCTACCTTCGGTCAATCTGTCGGAAGATATGACGCGAAATTATCAGCTACCATCTGAGCAGAATGATCGCATTGTGATGCCGGATCCCACGGTCGGGTCACCCGTAATTGCGTCACCCGTAGCTGCATCACCTGCTGCACGACAAGATAACGATGACTGCGATATTTATTGCGACATCGAACCACTAGCCAAATCTGATTGCGATACACAGGAAGAGCTTCACAATAATAGCTCGATGATTTTGTTGCCACCGCCAGAACCGCCGTCTGGTTTGCTGAATTTTGAAGAAAACTCCAGAAGCGACAAGGACGACAGTGAGCAGGAATTGGTGATTGATGATAGTCATAAGGAGGAAACGCCAAGAGATCTGCCGATAAGCGGCGACAAATATGATCCGTTTGCAGCCGACAGCGACAGCAATGATGATGTAGCCACTCCGTTGAAAACGTTGGAAAAGACAGATATGTTGCGGAACAGCATAGACAGTTGTAATATACCTATGCCAAGTGCGCCGCCGTTGGTCTCTGCGACTTATCCTCCGTTGCCAACTGCCGCGACGACGATTCAAAGTAGAGAACATACACAGGAACCTATTCGGTTGACTGCGTACGATGATGATGATGATAATGACTCACAGTCGGACTGCCCGAATTTTTCCATCTACTCGTCGCAAACTATGGATGTGGCTAGGCATACAGAACAAGAATTATCACAGCAGCTGGGATCATTACAGCCGCCGCCGTTACCGCCCAGCATTCCCGATGATGATGATATTATTGTGGGAGACATTCAAGCCTGCGATCTGCCGGATTTGCCACCTGAACCGGCCGATCCTTATCTCGAAGCGCTACAGAAAGAGCGTCAAACCTTGAGTAAGATACCGCCGAAGAAGATCTCGCATGACTCGCATCGTGGTAAGATTACCTTCAAAATCGGTAACAAAATTAGGCTTAATAATCGATTGAGTGGCCTGCAATTGGATGATAATTCGCAGAACAGTGTTCTTCAGAAAAAAACTATGATGGCGTCATCGAGTGACAAACAGCAAGAGCAAGATAGCAATAAAGATGTCAGTTCATCAAAATCAGAGATTGAATCCACAGTCGTACAATCGTCGATAGCATTGGATCAGTTTATTAAAATAGGACCACAAATTGCTGAAGAAGAAGAAGAAGAAGAGGAAAAAGAAGAAGAAATGGAGTTGGAGCCTGTTTCAGAGAGCCCTAAAAAGAAAGAGTCATTTAAACTTGATAGTCAACGCGGAAGCAAAGAATCCCGTTCCGAGAATTCGTCGGATGAAGAAGCTATGACGGTGGATGAGGAATCGAAACATGTCGATACTTCATCCAACAAAAAGAAAGAAGAAGACAATGAACAAGAAGTGCAATCGGCGGCGGCAAATATCACACCCCAAGAGACCATAGTGGTCACGGAAAGCGCAATGTCATCGCCCACTCTTGACATGGCTCGGTTATCACCAAGAAAATTGGACAGCAGTGAGCTGAGTATTGAATGCAGCTCGGAAGACTTGGAAGGTGGTGACACAATAAACAAAACCATGTTATCTCGTTCAAATACCGAGATACAAGGTGAGATGACTGCAGACGATTCGCAAGAGCGAGAATCAAGCAGTGATGACGAGTGTTCATCGAGCAGCCATAAACTTGCCAAAGCGAATGATAATAAGGATGACAAGGACGGTGATAAAGCGTCGAGCGACAATGAGGATCCAAATTTGTCGGATCAACGGAACGAAAAGGGAAGTTTTTCGACGGTGGATGATGAAGTAGAGCAATTCCCGATCGAGAAGGATAAGATAAACGAGCCACCTGTACCTGCCACTTTCGATAACAATTGGGATTCGGATGGCGCTTATACACCTTGCAAAGATGAATTGCCTTTGAGGGATGAGAATACGCTGGTGGAGCGATGTATGCCGTTTGAAGCCGGCTTGGAGCCTATCACACCGACAAAAGATAAAACAAATGACGATCTGGATGACTGCAGGTCATTGACTGGTTATGCTGAGCTGGGCACTGAGGCTATCTCCGAAACTGACGACGCGATAAATTTCGAGGAGGAATTGATCGCCTTGGCGTTACGTAAAGAGAGAGAAAAAGAGATGGAGGATGGCGAAATATTAGACGAGAGTAAACTGGATACGAAGGAGCGTGAAAAATTCAGAGAAGATAAAGAAGATGGTAAAAAGAAGAGAAAAAAGGATAAAAAGGAAAAGAACAAGGAGAGCACGGAGAAAAACAAGGAGAACATTTCATCAGATAATCTAGTCTCTTGGAAGAAACTTTCAAAAAATACAAAGGACAGACCATACCGCGACAAGGATAAACGGTCTAAGTCTAAGTCGAAGGAGAGGGAAAGAGAAAAGGATAAGGCTTCTAAGAAAAAGACAAAGGAAATTAGTAAGAAGAAGGAGAAGAGAAAAGAGTTGCCACGATATGATGTAAGAAAGATCGTGGCTGAAAAACCATCACGACCGAGAAAAGATGAGTATGGCAGGGACATCAGGGAGAAGTCACGAAGCAGATCGAGAAGTCGTTCATCGAATAGAATTCAGTTAAGCTCAAAGGATCGACGAAGTCAATCGTATTTGAAGGGACGATCAAAGAGTAGATCCCGTCTCCGATTGTCCTGGTCGAGAGATCGTGGCCAATCATATTCCAAATCGTGCCGTTCCAATTCGCGCAAAAGATCGTCGTCTCATATCAGACGCAAGTCGCGAAGACGATCTCTATCGAGACGGTACTCCATCTCACGTAGAAGATCGCGTTCGCTGTCTCGCAAGCGGCGATCGCTGTCGCCTAGACGACGTAGGCGATCACTATCGAGATCGCGCGATAAGCGGAAGGAGAAAACGAAGAAGTACAAGTCGCGTAGTCGCTCCAGGAACCGTAAGAGATCGCGCAGCAAGTCACCGAAGAGGACGTCCAAGGCACGCGAAAAGAAGCACAGCAAGAGGAAGGTGCACAGTCGGTCGCGGTCGAAGGCCAGATCAATCTCGCGAGAGCGGGATCGTAACAGGAACTGGGAACAGCTGAATGAGAAGAGCGTGGAGCAGGAGCAGCAGTTTCCACGTGAGCGCGAAGAACGCGAGCGTTCGTGGAGCGCGCAGTGGACGCCATCCTGGTCGCGTTCGAGATCGAAGACACCACCGCATATCCAGCAGGAACCAATTGGGGCGCGAAATTGGTCACCACCATCCGTACTGGATAACGTGTCACCAAAGAATCTGACTGTCATATTAACGAATAAGGAGGCGATAAAGAAGAAGAAGAAGGAACGGCGGAAAGAGAGTCGGAAGTCCAAGGAGGCGGAGAAACGGCGAAAGAATAAACGCAACAGGACTCCGCCGCCGTCAAAAGAAGTATTTGCTAGCGGCGACAATATACTGGTTAGTGTATGTTTCAACAAAGACAACGAGACGAATCCGTTGTCCTTACCGTTGGAATTACCAACCACTATTCCATTGTCACCTCCAATAAAACGTCGTCGAAGAGAGTCCGTTCAGACAGAGACCACACCTTCCACGAAGCGATCGAAGAAAGATAAGACAAAAGATAAGCGATCGAAGTCACCGAAGGTGAAGAAAGATAAGAAGAAGAAATCCAAGGCGGCAGAGATTGCAGCGACGAAGAAACCCGTGGCCGTGATCGATCTGGATCAATCGCCTTTCCGCGAACAAACGCCATCACCTCGCGACGTTATAGTACTGAGCGACGATGATGACAAACAGGTACAGGAAACGCTCACTGCATCGCCGGAACAATGCCCGCCATCGCAGGCATCGCCACCGCGTGAGCAGTTTGTCTCACAAGGTCCTAAGACACCGCCGGAGCCGCAGATCAAATTCTCCATAAATAAGCAGCCCAGCAATCTTAGACCGTCCCTGATAAATCCGCTGTTGGAAGAGGAAGAAGAAGAGGAAGAAGAGGAAGAAGAAGAGGAGATGATGGACGAGCGGGCCGAAGAGGAACTAGAGATGCGAGCGCAGGAGGAATTGGAACTACGTCTCAAGATTGGTCCCAACACACCTCCCGAGCCACCAACATCTCCGCCAACTTCTCCGGACGCTTACGATCCCTTTGACCCAACTAAATCTCGTTCACCAACGCCGGATGCCAGCCAAGAAGCAACACCAAACGATGAGCATGACCGAGCACAGCGCAACTCGCCCAGAAAGCACGACGGAGCTGCGGACACTCCGTTGCCGTTGGATGAGCCCAGTCAACAGCAAGAACAACCCCCTCAGGAGAAGCCGATAGAGAAGCCAAAGATAATATCGATAGTAACTATCAAGAGACCATCACCTCAGAGAGATGTCTCCGCGTCTCCAGTGCCGGAAAGCCAGACTGACGTAGCCCAATCATGCAGCAGTAGTCCGCCCAAGACTCAACAGAATCCGCAAAATGTGCAATCGACTGTCAATCCGTTTAGTACTATCAATCCCGTCTTAGCGACGGTAGCAGCTGCAGTACAGAGAAGCTTCAATGCTAGCAACACGTCTAATCCCGCACAAAGAACTCTGTTGCAGGTATTTGATTTGTTTTTGTTTTATTTAAATGTTAATTTTAATCAATTCATTCTAAGTATTACGAATTGCTAAATCAAATCATTTGATACTTGGTTTTCTTGCAGCCTAATCGCATCTCACCGAGCAATCAGATAAAGCAACGCACAAACGATAGACCGCAGCTTCCTAATGTATTTGCAAATTCTGCGAAGTCATCCACTTTGCCGCGATCTTCCAAATCCACTCAGAATAAAAACAGTTCGACGGTAGGGCAAAACGGTAATGATGCGACCATAGATATGACGAACGACAATATCATCGATATGTCGTCCCCTTATTCACCGGGATCGACCCTGAGTGATAGCCTGTTCGATCCACCTAGTCCTGTCAACTTTAATAACTCACCCGTTGCAAATGCACCACCACCTGCCGCTGTTAAAACCAGCGGCACACCGAAGATCAACAAGAATGCGGAGAAGAAAGATCCGTTTGATGCATTATTCGGTGGAATACTGCCTCCAATTAAGACTGCAACCAAAAACAGAATTAAAAAGGTTACTAAGGAAAAGGCGAAGAAGTGTACGTACTTTAATTTTCGTTTTTTTTTTTTAATTGAAACGATACAGAAAGATCTGAATCTTATTTGTAGTAATTATTATATATGAACAATATAACAGATGCTGTAAGATTAGTGATAAAGTTTCATCTTTTTTAACATTAGCGAATAAATATATTTCAGTAATTAATATTAATATTTCAGTAAACTTATGTAAATGATATATTTTATAGCTACCAATCCTAAGGTTGGCGTACGCATGGACGAAAATCAGCTTCAAATTCTGGACGATCTTCCTAGCTCTGCTGTAGAAATGCAAGTTAAAGATAAGGTATGTCAACGACGTTCAATGTAATTTGCAAAATTACATTGAATATGTAATAAAATGAATATGTAATAAAATGATGCAAAATTTTTTATCTGTATTGTTGCAGTTTCTTAAAAAACTAAACCGACAAGAGAGAGTCGTGGAAGAAGTGAAATTGGTTCTCAAACCCCATTATACCAAAAAGCACATTACAAAAGAGGAATACAAAGACATCATGCGCAAAGCAGTACCTAAGGTAAATATTATTTAGGTTTTTTAATAATTAAAAGTAATATCGAATAAACATAATCCAAGAAATAAGAATACACATAATAAAAATATCCTATAATCTCAATTACAGATATGCCATAATAAGACAGGCGAAATTAATCCTAAAAAGATAGCCCATCTAATAGAAGCATACGTAAAGAAGTGTCGAAATAACAAGAAGAAGACTTCTGGTAAATTAACGAAACCTACGTAAGTGCAATTTGAATACAATCACATTATACAGCTTTTATATTAATAAAATGAAGTTTAGGTCGCGTTTAATCATGCACGCCCGCACGCATACACGCATACACACACGTACAAGTGAAATTAATAACTATATTTACACGCATCCTTAATCGGGTTTAATAACATACATAGTTATGAAACTGACTAATTATAAAATACAGTCGTTCCATTCTTCCGAGGAACTGCTGTGATTGGCTAATTTCATAACTACGGATGTTATGATTAAGCGTGCCGTGTAAATGTAATCAATATTTCTCTCATCTTTTCATGCAATGTAATGAAATTTACAGGAAAACTCTATGGAGTTGATCACGTGTTGGCAATCCTAGCGCATTAGAAAGTTCTTCAACGTTAGGCCTTTCCTTAGACCACGTGTAAAACACATTCTCTCTTCTGGATGGTAAGTGAATTAGAAATATGCATATACATATGTATTTATATGCATATATCTATACTATGTATATGCATGTATCTATGCATACACATCTATCGATGAGCGAAATATGTATTGTGTGTACATACTTAATTCATTAATTGTATAAGCGTAATATTTTTATTTATCTAATTGTTTAAATACGAAAGAATAAGAGTTCGTGATTATTACTATTATTCACAAATATTAATGTATAGATACGATCGCACGTATTCGCGAAGGCACTCGATGATGTATGGCCTCTGTCCGAATATACAGCTGTACATTGCGATGCCTTTTAAAATTCGGTTCGGATCACGATCAACGATCCTCCGCTAAATTAACTAGGAAATATTATTGTACGATAAGGTTATAATTTAGAATGTGTGATTGCGTAATTCAAAAAAGTGAAATGAATAACGAAAGAACGCTCAAGTAATTTGAATCGCTATTTATGAAAAAGGAAACGGATGACCAGGTGTATTTTCCCAATAACTTGCGGTGTAAAAAAATTAATAGATCCTTAAATCAAGATAGATTCTTAAACCTTTATATAAGCGAAAAATGGCCTGCTGAGAGCTTTTACCAACGAGTATGTTTCCGAAAGTACACGATATGTGCGACACCTTGTTTCACTTTATTCATATGTAAACAGAAGATAAAACAGCACACAAGTAAAACATATTTCCAATCAGCGACTTCAAATGTAGATAAATCATGTATAAAAATGCCGGATGTTGTCTCTGTATGTAAATTCGATATAAGTTGCGTTTTACTATGCTTATATGATTCCGTACGCCCGATATGTAAAAGAGACGTCAATTTTTAACAGCCCGTTTTCTGCTTTTCAGAAAAAAAACTACTGTCTTATAGACTGTAACCCGTATTCATGTCTCGCCTTTAGCAGTAAACGCGGCTCGTGTGTCATAGTTCACATGATGCGCCTCCGTTATTTACATGTATATACATACATATATGATCGTATTATACATACATACACACACACACACACACACACACACACACACACATACACACATATATATATATATATTATATTTATATATATATATATATATATATATATATATATATAAAATCTTTATAACTTACTTGATATGATATTAATAAGATACAGAATTAGATGACCTCGTCGAGAGAATAAGCGAGACGTGAACCTACGTATGTTACTTGTAAGAAGACAGGATGATCGCTGCAGAAACGGAGTTTTTTGTTTTTATTTTTTCTTTAATAGGTACTCAATGTTCCAAAGTGCAGATTGTATAACGTATCGAAACAATAGTGTATAATCAATTTACGCAGTAATAAAGCGCTAATGAATCTGTAACAAAGTAACGTAAC
>Ga0157363_1005658_pt1 | contig 11682 bp, 5 predicted proteins | sample AttsexASBM1_FD_111477 | JGI IMG/M metagenome (GOLD analysis project Ga0157363, IMG submission 111477) | Fungus gardens microbial communities from leaf cutter ant in Ribeirão Preto, State of São Paulo, Brazil - Atta sexdens ASBM1 | ecosystem: Host-associated > Fungi > Mycelium > Unclassified ...
GGCCTCACCATAAGTATTTGAGAGCATTCGATGAGCCTCAGCCGCAGATTTCTTCATATCGAAGCAAAAAATTAAAATCTCCCGCAAACTGACGAGAATTCGGTTCGTAAACTGACATTTTCAATCGAGAATAACTTTATGATGCAGACACAAATCGGTTAATGTTTCTATGGGTTATGTTGACAGATACCCAAGTTTATTGTATGACGTCTATGATCTATTTATTTCGATCACCACTTACCGCTAAAGCCATCTATAGGAAAACGGCGGAAGCAAAGTTGTACAACCTAATAGTTCTACCGCTAATCCTCTTTAGTTATTTATATATAATTTCCAGATTCTATGATGGTGTGAAGAGGCAATGAATATAGTTATATTAATAATAAAGAATTGTAAGAAAGAACAATAATGTCTATTAACAATAATATCTATGTGCAATAACTTTCGTGAGTCTTATCAGGAGGTGAACTTGTTATAACTATTAAAATATTAAAGACTGTATGTTAAACTTAAATCACAACAGTACATTTATAAACAATCTCAGTAGAAAAGTTTGATGGAGAGGGTAATAATGAAGTTACGTGGGGGAAGCTATATTAAGCAAAGGAAAAACGCTCTGTATCATTTTGTATGTTAATAGCCTTAATTTTTTTTTTAATGAATATCATCATTTCAGACATGAGTCTTTTTTGAAAACATGATTCTGAATCTAATAATGAAATATTCTTCCAATCTAATTCATGTCCATATTCCAATTGATGCTCTGATACTACCGTGCGTGAGTCTTTGGATCTCTAATATTCGCTAATATTCGCTTTATGTTCCTTTATCCTTTTAATTTTCCTTTTCGTCTGACCCATATATGAAACGTCATAATCGAGACAATTTATTTTATATACCACATTCCATCTAACTTATTCTTACCTAATCTAATGACTTTAATGTGTTCAAGGGTTTATAAGTAACGTTCCGATAATATTGGAATATTTATGTTATGACGTTCGACAGAATATATTTTTCAAAGTCTTACATAATTAGATCCGCTAAGATTGACGACAAAAGAAATCCCCCCATGGACATACCAAAGATTTATTTTTAAGTATCGATTGTCAAATTTGAAGTAGGTTGAGAAACGGAGAGCAAAGAAACGGCATTTAAAAAATCTTTTAGGAATGCTAATGTATTTCGATATATAATTTCATTTCGATATATAATTCTTCCTTTAATACTTCTCATGTCTTCTAAGTCTTCTAGAATGTCAGTATACATTGATATGATGTCGAAAGATATCATTTTGTAATTCGACTGTAGTGCCTATCGTTTAATTGATTAACTAATTCCCAGCTATTTTTAATGTAGTTAAAACCTTTTTTAACGTCAAAATAGATATTTCAGTCTATTATCAGTATGTGGCTGACATTTTACTACTAATGAATTCGGGACGTTATTTAAATTACAAATCTAACCATCCAATAGAATAAAAAAGGAGTAATCGAGCAGTTTGACAGAATTCTTTTCGTTAAAGGGCTCAGAGCACAAGCAGGATGTATTTCGTTAATATTGTGAATTACAAAAACATTATATTTAACAAAACAATATATTAGATATGGGAAAAAGTTCGTAGCGTTTTTCTCTAACGGGAAAACTTTTTCGCACATAGTACTTACGTTTCGACTTTACATCAAGTCATTTTCAATGTTAAAACTACTGTTCATATTAAAATAATGATATAAAAGTTCTAGAAACATCTAACGCATTACATATAAAAACCTCAATATTTACAAAACAAACTGTGTAATCCGATAATCTTGATATGGTCGCAAGAAGTAATAGACTCTCCCCTTACATCTGTCTATGGTGTTAATTCAGGAGTGCACCTTATCTCAACAAAAAGTATGCGATAATAATTTATCATGATATATGGTTGTTGGATCTCTTATTGAAGGTCTTAAGGCCTACACTTGTCTATCAATTCGTGATGAAGTATTGCTGTATTACTACTAACAAAGCTGAATTATAGCGCATAATAGTATATAAAATAAGCAGTGTTAAGACCAGAACTGATCCAGTCACTGTATCAGTTCGAAATAAATTTTCAAGAGACATGGAAGTATATAGCAAATTTTATACCTTTGGAGTTCCGGTGATGTAGTATTGTATAAAATGTGAACTAATTGTCTATGGTTTAGATTATATTGTACATATTGCATTACATGATAAATAAATGTTTTAAAAAATATATTCTTTTCTTCTAAAATTATTTTATCCCTAGTATCTTCGCCTCTTCTTCTTCATACCTTCATACTAATATTGAATTAATCAATAAAAAAGCGCGCTTGACCGTTTATTATTATTACATTGATAAAAAAAATATTATCATAATTAGTGTTAATAGGTTATATTATTAAAAGTTCATAAAAATATTATAATTAGTTTCTAAGTCATATCATTAAAAATTGTAAACACCATATCTATTTAATTAAATTACGTGCAAGAAAAACAAGAAAAAGAGACAACGTGGGAAAGAGCGCAATGGGAGGAAGAAAGAACGCAAATAATAAGTATAGGACTACAATGGATGGAAGAGAGAGAACTATATTCTACAATGGGTAGGAGAGAGAAGACAATAGGTTAAAGAGAGAACGGGTGACAGAGAAAAAGAACGAACTCTTCTCCTTCTATCATGGATCCCAGTGACGCGCTTTCGCCTTCCCAACGTCTGTGAGTCCCAACATATCCCGCACTTTCCTTCCTAACTTCCTCACACACATACACACACACACGCACGTACGCACACACGCACGCACGCACATATATATCATATATCATACGTATCATATATCATTCATATACGTACTAACACATAATGAATTAGAACCCACCTAACTATTCTACTAATGTACTACTTATGTTTTTCTTATCAGTTCACTATCATCGCAAAGATCAATGTTGAACTTGCTCGTTCCCGATACCCGTTGCGAAAAGTGTCAATGGTATTATCATTCATGTCAATAGTAAAATCATTTGAATTAGATGGACTCAACGGCATTATCATTATTGGATGATTTTACTACTTGAAGTTTAAGATCATTCGGTCAGTGGTGTAATATTTTATCATTGGATATAATCCAGTAGGAATATCATTCGAATAATGATATATTTAATATAGTTACTATCAATAACTATATATAATGTAATGGATCAATAGGAATATCATTCAATCAATGGTGTAATATTTTGTCATTGGGGATTATTGTCAATAGGAATATCATTCGCATTGAAAGCTATTCATTTATACAAATCCAGTGGTGCTCTCAATAGAATTTTATCAATGTATTTTATTACTGAAGATTTTCACTGACCGGTGATAAAATTTTCAATAATAAATATTATCTCAGATAATCAAGCGTACGATATCCCATAAAATACCCGCACAAAACACCGCTACCGTACTGTTACTGTACTGCCACGAGGTGGCGATATACGGCATAATTATATAGTAGCAGTACAAAAAGTATACACAATATTATAATACAACGTATCAACACTGTACCTGTAACTGCATACTGTTTAGATACATCATGGTACTGTATCAACATGGCGTACACTATTATCGACGGAAAAGAGACTGTGGAGATCTCTAGTCAAAAACGATATATATGATAACGATATATATGATACTATAAAAGTACAGCGTATGATTTCCTAACCTGAAAATAGTCGTTATAACATTAAAAGTTGTAACATTAAATATTAGACAGTAGCTGACTGGATGTTCAATTAAAGAGAGAACTAGAATTTCTATTAGGACTATATATTGAACAGATGTATTATAGTTATACATCCACCATATAGGTCATATAGGTGTATATGATCATATAAGTGTTCGTGAATCATCGAAGTGCAGCAGTTTCCATACGATTTCAAGGTTAGCAGATGACAGTGCAACTAGATGGATGATCGCTTTGAATCACTATAAAATTAGTTTCCGAATTTAGGGAAAAACTTTTTTTTTATCATAATTTTATGTATTCTGGAATAAGATATTAATCAATAATAATACTCATTTTAGCAATAAAACTACAAAATTAATGTACCATTGCTAGCCAAAACATTACTAGCCAATGATAAAATCCTCAGTAATAAAATATTATTATTGGCAAAAACTCATTCAGCTTGCTGTAGAATATTATTCGCCATTCATTTTCAATGAACTTTTCAATGATACTTTTAATAGTAAAATCATCTGTTTTTTCGCGACGGGTATTTCTACGGCCGCACTCGCTCTCTGAAAGGCGATCGACCAACTGATCGCTCTTTTCCATTAGGAAACACGCCTGCATATCGAAATTGGCTGTACCAATTAAATTATGGATGTTGGCTATCTCTTTTCACATAATGATTGACACTCGCACAGACTAACTCGACAAACGGACTGACAGTCTAATTGACTGTGGGGCTGTGCGAGATTTTATATAGTAAAGATGTTCGTGGAACATGATATCATTCCGAGAAAAAGAATAATGCCTCGGTCAAAAATTTACACCTCAGCTGAAAACTATATCACGCAATCGAACGATCTCAAGAATAAATTTCAACATTTTTATCAGTTACAATTAGATCATCAGTTATTAGATTGTCAATCAATATATCTACGGCAAAAAGTATAATAAAAGCCTCGAAAAGCGTATGCTTTAGCAAAAAGTACAAAAAGATGTCGCGCTCAAAAGATTCCACCTTAGCATTTTATTGCTTGCAGTGCTTCGCATTAAAATACAATTAAATGTATATCTATTGAACAGCTATTGGACTAATATTTAACAGTTATAAACCGCTATTAAACTGTTATCGGTCCATTTTTAACTCCATCTGCTCTCTCTCTCTCTCTCTCTCTCTCTCTATATATATATATATATATATATATATATATATTTACTTAAATGCTACTGGTCCGGGTAGCGAAAATAAAAACATATTAATGTGAGATAACATACATTTTATTTAAAAAATCTTACAATTCTTCCTGGCATTGCAACCACCAATTAAATATTTTAAATAAATTTTGCAAAACACAATTCTTTGCATGTTTTTCACATCATATAGTATTACAATTATTATAGATTAGTTAAAGATTCCATGTCTTCGTAAATTGTATCCAAGGTCTCGATGTACTTGCATTCTCATTCAAAAACAAGTTCCACAGCCACGTTCGCTTCTCGTCCCTTGACGTACACGATAACATCATCTTCAAATACAGCCGCCGTGATCAGGCGTTTCGCCTCGCTACGGGATTATACCGTCCTCCTATCGCAATCCATGATGATAAGCACTCAACCAGGAAGCGCAAGACCTATTGAATCTTGTTAAAAATTTCCATGGCACGGGATTCATAAAAATGCGTGTGAGAACGGTTCTCTGTTTCAGCACCGTTACTTCTTTGATGATAAATTTCTTGTCAATGACGAATTCTTGTAGATTCACAAACGTTGGTGTGACCATGACGAGCAATTCTTCAAGACTGTGCTTTAGCCCGGTTTTTTTTCCCTTTTAAAATTCTAAATACTTGCTCTAGACCTTGCAATTTACACAATCTTGCGCACTACGTTTGACAACGGATAGTACTCGATTATACGATCGTGTATGATGAGGCAATAAGTGGTAATATTGGTAGGCACATTCTCCTCAAATTCTATTATGTACATCCAGTGGTATTCTTGATGGATTCATTTTGTCGCGAGCAATCAATGATCGCAAAAGATCTTTTCTCGATAAATGGGAGCACGTTGAGCAGCATTTCATAGTAATTCCATAATATGCTTTAAACGCGCGTACATATCAAACAGGATAATCTCTTTTTGTCAAAATCCAAATTTAAATCGTTGCACGAATAAAAAAATTCTGAAATTAGATATACTTTCATGTTACTCAAATTACAATCGTCAAACACGCTAACAACTTGTGATATGACATTCTTTCGATCAATCTACAAAGCAAAGGTAACATATCGCGACATCTCAAATTGAGTCGCCGTTTTGCCATGAATACTTGATCGTATTCTGATCGTAACAGAAATATTCTTACAAATACTCTTATACTTTTATTATAAAATACTCGTACAGATCTCACGAGCGAAATCTTACGCTCAGATAGAGACCGCTTTACAATACTCGCAGCATTGACAATTTATTGATTTCGTGAGGCATTTACATTCGTGAGGTTTTTAACGTGAGGCATTCGCCACTGCACTTTGAATAATTCAATCTCAGGCTCCGTCACAGAATTTCCCACTAAGCAATTGTAATCATTGCGCGCTCGTATCAAAATTAATTTGTGGTGAGCGTTGACGGATCGTTTTTCTTCTTGATCAATCTTCCTTCAATATAGAAAAAACTGCACGACAACGTGTACAAATCCTGCTGCTATATCTCTCCAAACAGTGTTGGTGTACGGATTGTATGAATCTCAATCGTCAAAGATGGGTTCATATTCGATAATATTTAGGATATCAACTATTTCGTACGATAAAATTCAACGACTTTAAAAATGCAATGTTGAACGCAGTGAGTTTCTTTCAGATGTAGTCTTTCCAATAAAAGATGTATTTCGGCTGAATTTCATTCAACACAAGCATCTCATGTTAGCAACGCCATACATGTAACTTAACGGTGATCTTTCCTTTGAGAAAATCATGTAATTGATTGTTTTGATCCACCACGAATCGTCAGATCCGTAATGCTCCGTACAACGAGCGAAAGGTAAATGATCTCGATCTTTCCGTTATCTTATATATATTTGGTGGCACGCTCGGCGAAAATTCATGTATCATGTGTACGCACCCGCGATCACGTTGCACTCGATACGTATGATATTCATGATATTGATTGACACGTATTGATATTTATCGACACGTCCGACTTGTGTCACTGTCGCGATTTCAGTAAGCGATTCGATGAAAACCCTAGCAGCAAGCCAATGTTGTGAGGTTTTACGAAATTTATATGATAGGCGCATTTGATCTCACTTCTCATATTATTGTTGTTAGCGCGAATAACCAGCGGGAATTTTTCTTTCTCCTTGCTCTTCGCATCGTGAGAACATAAAATTTCACGCTTCAGATATCACTTTATATCACACAGTATACGATCTTTCGGGAATGACAATTTTCTCGTTGTCATAATAAAATTTGTTGTTTGTTGAATTTACATTGGTTAGAATACAGTTTCAAAGTCCGTCAGACTAAGCTCGTAATCGCCGTCACCCAAATCTACCACTGGAAAGTAGCTCACAGCGAGGATGCTACTCTTGCCAGTCAATGTAAACGTCAGCAACATGTTTCAAACGAGCACTAAGACAAATAGCGCAATGTCGGTTCTTAAATTGCTTGTCAACCGTTCATAGAAATTGTAGATAAAGCTGCTCGCAATTGTTCTGACTGTAACGTTGGTGAGTGCGATTGTATTCGATTACACTGTTTACCGTTCAAGTTCCTTTGGTGGTCGAAGATTGCCAAAACTATCAAAGTACATAACGCAATTCCCTCTTTTCGCATACGTTACCCAATACGTATTGGATCCTTCGACATTGTCCTGATTTACGATACCGCTCTTGTTTTGACGTACTCCTTCGACCGGTAATGTAGTATATACTCATAAAGATATCTCTAAAATACAGAATGCGGATATGATTTGCAAGTTATTGCAGTTGCACATCAGTAGTTACTCCCCTCGGCATTTTTAATGTTTCATCGTTTTTTTTCTACGCGCGATATCTTGTTCGTGCTTGAAGGGAGCGAGATAAACTCCGCGGTCTACCATGATGCGAATATGACGTTGCAGTTCTTCTAGCTGATGTTGCACCGCATAACACAACTTTAAGATATTTTTCAAAGTTCTTTATGATATATTTTAAAGATGTTTTTCAAAGATCTCTTAAAGATATCTTAAAGTTATCTTATGCGTCGATTTTAGACATTCTGCTCATTGGGTAATAATTGCGAAAATTGCAAAATGATAGAGAATCTTTCGGTTCAGTTTATCCGCTGCACATAAAAATAGTTCCAAATATTTTGAGATACCCTGTATAGTCACAAAATAGTCACAAACAGTCCCAAATATTCTGAGACACCCTGTATAAGTTCCTATAACATATAACTATATACATATTAGAGTGTGTATACAAAATGCTACAATAGCTGACTGATGTAATTCCACGTAAAAATCTAAGATAATTTTTTCATAACTCCAAAAACTGAAGGTTATGTGATAAATAAGATGTGTTTGGTGAATCAAAAAAATTATGAGTATATATTGAGTTGTCCAGAAAGTTCGTGCCGATTTTGAAGGAAAATTGAAACGCAGAAGATTTAAATTTTAGTATACATTTATTAAATTACATACAATAAGTGCCATTCTATTCTACTAATCTTTCTCCATCTTTCAGGCAACTTGAAAATTCCGTCCTTCCAGAATCTCTCAGATTTTTCAGCGAAAAATTTTTTTAAGTGATTTTTTATCTCGACCAAAGAGTTGAAGCTTTATTCATTAAGGGAATTTTGTAATGATCGAAATAGATGGAAATCAAAGGTCTGATGAATATGGTGGATGGAGTAGAACATTCCAATCGAGCTCCAACAACTTTTGTCGAGTTATCAAAGACACATGAGGTCACGCATTGAAGAAACACGACGCTCTTCCGATTTGCTATTTCTGGATGTTTTTGTTCAATTGCTGTCTTCAATTCGTCTAATTGGGAACAATACTTCTCTGAATTTATCATCTCGTTGTTTGGTAAAAGCTCATAATACAGGATCCCTTTCCAATCCCACCAGACACAGAGCATGACCTTCTTTGGATGAAGACCGACTTTTGGGATGGCTAAAGGTGATTCATTCCGCTTTCCTCAAGATCTTTTTCGTTCAACATTATTGTAAATGATCCATTTTTCATCCCCTGTCACTACTTGCTTCAAAAATGGTGTCTCCTCATTGCGTTTATAGAGCGAATCGCAAACAGAAATGAGATCCATCAGATTTTTCTCTGTTAAATCGTGGGGAACCCATACATTAAAACAGTTTATGTAACCAAGCTTCACAAAATGCTCGTGGATGATGGATTTTGACATATTCAACATTTCTGCTAATTTACGTGTCATATTGCGGGTTATTCTCGATCAATGTTTTAATCTGATCTTCATCTGTGGTGGAGGACGCCCCTACCCGGGCGTTCTTGATTTTCAAGGTTGAAATCAACATTAACCTAGCAAACCACTTCTACACAGTTCTTTCAGCTACAGCACCTTCGCCATAAATAGCGCATATCTTGTTTGCCGCTTGTGTGACATTTTTGCCTTTCCGGTAAAAGAAAAACATTAAATGCCTAAAATGCATTTTGTTTTTTTCCATATTCAAAGGCGTATAAAATTGACAAAAATTAATGTATCGCAACCAAATTTTTTTCCAAGTATGCCTGAAGTACCATCTTTTACGATATGTACGCATGTCATTTGTTTTCAATCGTTCTGATGTATTCAGACCTGTCCTTATGCCACTTACCAAAAATCGGCACGAACTTTCCGGACAACCCAATATTTTCTTTATGGCAATCAGAATTTTTTTCATTGGATGTAGAACGTACCTCGTTTATTAACTATTATCGTGGCTTCCAGTTTTTGGGAATTAAGTTTGGGAGTTTTTACGAATTATTTTATCAAGTTGATATAAGTACATACAGGAATGCGAAAGAGATGGGAACTAAAGACCTAAAGGATACTACACTTTGACATATAGAAATATGTAGGTTTATATAGGACACGTGCATACGTCATCCTATGGTAGCCTATAGGCATTTTCAATCTTCGTGAGACACCTTTCCTTTGTCTTACGTACACTTACATGTTGCGTCAAACTGATATCCTATAAATCTTTTAGTTCTCATGAGGCATCTATCCGTATTCCTGTGAGTACTTCTATTACCATATTTGCATTCCTATGAATGTCCTACGTATACCTATGCTGCGCAAATCCTATAGATAACTAAAAACACAAACTCCTATAGTATCTTATAGTCTTATATAGGAACTCATGAAAAAACTCATGGGAATTTGCAACAGGATAGTCTTAGATGATTGAGTTCCGTCTGTAGATGTTCTTTGTCAGAGATAATGAAAGCTCTATGTACTTTTGAGTTGATTGCAATTTTTGTTTTGGAAAGCAAATCACTCTTGTCTAATGATGTTTGGTAGAATTTGGTAGAGTTTTAGAATAGATATTGGTTACCTGTCTAACAAGTGAATGGATGACTTCTGGTAAATCCTAGATCATATTACATACAAATAAGTCATAAAGGCCCTCACACAATCCTCTGAAAGACAGAAACAGAAATACACAAACTTTATCTCTCACAAAAATCCACAACTCTTTACTTAACATCAAAAATTCAACAAAGACCTACTTCTCAAGACATTATCTCTACGATTGCCAAAGGCCCTAACTTCGCAGCATTTAGAAATTCCAAAAAAAAATTATCAGCCAAATAGAGTCAACTATCTACCAATTCTTATCAGAACAAGCAGATAACATCCGACTGACAGACATATAACCAATATCCTTTCTAAAGCTAAACTTTCATCAAACATTACAAACAAAAGCGATTGGCCTTCCAGGACCTGACATAGATATCATCATGCTTCCAGCCGGCAAAGGCAACACGACAGTAGTCATGAACACATCAGATTATAAAAAAAGATGAAAAATCTTTCCTCGGACGAAGCATACAAAAAGCTTGACAAAGATCCAACTATAATACAATCGCACAAATCAAGAATCTAGTGAAGAAAAACAACATACCCAGTAAAAACAAATCAACATTAAAATCAACAAATTTTCTCCTACCAAGGCTATACAGACTATCAAAAGTACACAAACCAAACATCTCTCTCAAATCGATTGTCGGTGCCATACGCTCCCCGACGTACAACTTATACAACCCGACAACCCGACATACGACATATAACTTCTCTTTCTAGCACAAACACTACAATTCCTCACTGGAAAATTCGAATCACACATAACTCAATGAACTTCATACAAAAAATCAGATTATGTTCCACAAACCTGCTAAATTTTGTAGAATTTCTTTTCACACAAGTCCCAATAAACATAAACATTAAAAATACACATAATAAAAGCTTCACATGAAGTCCCCTCCAACTTCATCCCCTTAATAGAGCACTGCTTAACAATTACTTACTTCTCCTATAACAACTAATTTTATAAACAAACTTTAGGAATGGGCTCTCCTATTTCTCCTATAATCGCCAACATCTTCATGGAGTACTTCATGGAGTACAAAAGAGGCTCTTAGAAAAACAACCAAAATTGATTTCACTATATAAACGACACATTCGTGATATGGAAACATGGCAGAGCCAAATTCCGTAAATTCTTCATTTTCCTCAACAATCCAAATATCCATGGACTATAGACGACCATTATGTTGTCGTAGATGTAGAAGGAAACGGAAAATTCGCCTTTCTTGAAATATTCTAAGAAAGCTGACGGTACCTTAGTCAAGTGTATAGAAAACACACACAGATAAATATCTACATGCCTAGTCGCACCACTACTCAACACAAAAACAGTCAGCAATCAACTCACTTGTACTAAAAACTTTCACCACCTCTGAC
>Ga0157363_1005659_pt1 | contig 11680 bp, 4 predicted proteins | sample AttsexASBM1_FD_111477 | JGI IMG/M metagenome (GOLD analysis project Ga0157363, IMG submission 111477) | Fungus gardens microbial communities from leaf cutter ant in Ribeirão Preto, State of São Paulo, Brazil - Atta sexdens ASBM1 | ecosystem: Host-associated > Fungi > Mycelium > Unclassified ...
GCCGCTCGAGAATGTCTCGAAATGAAGCTGGTAACAATCTATCCTGAATACGACTGAACTTTATCTCCCTAAAATAGCGTCTATAATGAGATTTTAAGGCATAAAATTTAAACTTAAGAAAACGTAAGAAATTGATCATAGTCGATTATTCTCCTTATATTCGTGAATAGCCCATTTTTTATGGCTTAAGATTTAAAGCTTCAATTTTACGTTTTAAAATTTCATTATAGGCGCTGCTTAAGACATGATTTTTCTAATTAACTTATGGTTCAGACTTGCCTCACTTTACTTAATAATATAAAAATCGTATTTTCTAGCTATCATTAATCATTGAACTAATGATTTGTAGTGGTATCTTTAAAAGTTATTCACTAAAAAATCGGTAAAAAATTTAGTGATTAATCATTATAAGTAGAAAAATTTTTACATTATCATTAAGTCTAATCACAAGTTAACCAGCGAATGAAAAACCTGTCCTAAATGTAATTAAACTTCCTAAAAAGATTTGAAATTATATTTAATATGTTTCGTAGATAGATGTATATTAATATATCAATTAAATATAAAGATTTACAGAAAGAAAACATTAATAAAAAATACTGTAGAAAGTTTTAACATTCTAGCAATCGCATGAGAAAAAATAATATTATATTGTAAGCATTATTTTAATTAAAAATGATCTTATTAGTTCACACAATATTAATAAAGCAAACAAAAAAATTTTAATAAAACAACAGCATAGCGTATTTGTTTCAAAAATAATGTTATTGAATTAACAAAATTATTTTCAATTAAAATATAATGCTGTTGATATAACACCTTTTTTTTAAGTGTAGTTCGAGCGTCCTACATGATTATTTCGATGACAAAGCAAAATTATTTTCAGACCTGTAGTTAGTTAAATTTTCAAATCGTTCTTCGTGTAACAAAAAAAAATTATTTTTTCAGAGAAGTAGCTAATAATGAAAATTAAATGTTAATTAAAATTTTTTATACAGTCAAACTATTTCGAATAGATTTGACGAATGTAATAAGAAATAATGCGACAATACGTTCATGGTTCTTTAAGAAATACGTACATCTTTGCCCGAAGTGTTTTGGGGCAGGTCGCGGTGCGAGCACTTATCCAATGTACGGCAAAAATAGCGGTACCGCGTGTAAGTGAACCAGCCCGTAATTACGGGCCCAGTTTCGTCCATGTAACAGCGCCTTGCGGCTCGTACTGGTAATCGATGTGCCGCGCGTCCACTGCGAGTTTAATCTGTCGAATCTGGCGCCGTTCACCGCGATCTACCTTTCTGTCTTCGAGAAGTACAGGATGTTCTGGAATTATCTTGTCAGACTCTTTCAGTTATAATTTCAGATTCTATCAACCTACATACACCACCGTAAAAAAGCATGTAAAATTACATAAATAATATATGTAAATATTACACTATTTATTGTAAAAATTGTGTGAAAATATATATACCTAAAATTGTGCATTTCTACAAAAATAGTACTTTTATCTCTAACTGAATAGATATATTTTATATTTAATGGAAAATCACAATAAAAATATGATACATTTTATAGTTTCTATAAGTAAATCTTCTAGTAAATGTGTATGTGTGTACTTTTTTGTATTAAATAAAATAATGGTAACATGTCATATTTGCATTTTTATATTCGTGCATGTATCAATAACATAGCTTAAGAAAAATAATAGATAATTGATTACATAATAATTTGATTGGCAAATTAATATGTAAGTATATATATATATATATTTATATAAACTAAATTCCTATTATAAATTTACTTTTGCAAATTGTTTTCAAAATTAAGAGTCCTATATTCTTTATTATATGATTGTTTAATTATGGTATTATAAAGAAGAATAAATTTATTAATAAATTGACTTACGTTTGTATAAATATACATTTTTATAATAATGGACTAAAATCACCACCATTTATTGTAATTTTACATGTATTAATTTTTACAGTATAAATCATGTTTGAATATCAAGGAAATTAATATGTTAATGCAACATGTTTTTATTTTTATATTCAACGATCAAAAACATAACTGTATTAATTTTTTAGATTATCTCGTCGATCCACTTCCTGTACGTGATCAACGCGTATATTTGCTAAGAAGGCAGCCTTCTCGGCGAAGCAACATCGTAAGAATTTCCGTAATTCCTTAATTTATGTATGCATTCTCGATACGCGTGGCCGTGCAACAGCCGAGGGGTTAACAAGGATCATTCCGCTGGCATGTGGCGCGCACACACGCGCGAACTTCTACGTCCCTTATACGTAAAATCCGATTCGCCATTATCCTCGATCGTTTTCGCGCATCGGCTTTTTCACGCCGGCACGGCATGAGGATCGCTTTGCCTCGTATTTCGCGTCATATCGCGATCGCGCGAGACACTTACTACCGCGCGCCGAACGGCCGACATCACTTTTATCGAGCAATCAACGTCGGCACGATCATTCCTGCCTCGAGGCGAAGAGAGGAAAACGAATACGCGTCATAAAAATTCGTCGCTTGTTCGAAAGACGCTAAGATCGTGAATTGTCATGGCACGAGTGAGTAAATACTCGGAATGGACCTCGCAGAATGTCGTAACGCGACTGTGTCCGACCTTTATCGATGAAGTCAGTTATTGAAAATAAACGACGTTTACGGCCATCAATTTACGATTATCGAGTGGTATATCTTTAGCATAATGGAGCTTTATCTCTTTTCGTATTGTTACTGTATTTATTCTTTCTTCACGAAAAATAAAGTACTATTTTCGCAAGAATGCAAGATTGTTAATCTGCGATTTGTATGTAAATAAAAATAAAGTTGAACAAAAATTAATGTTTTAAAAAATTACACACGAGTCGTAGTGATTTAACCTTTTTTCCAAGTTCCTTTTCTTTATGAGAAAAACATTATTTTCACAAAATATTAATGCGAGATATTCTATTATTAATTTGCGATTTGTATATATAAATAAAAACGATTTGGTTATTTTTTCCAAGTTTCTTTCCGCTAAGTCTTTTGACAAGAAAAAGACAATATTTCCACAAAAATATCAAAATATTTCATTCGTAAATAAAAATAAATATGTAAATAAAAATTAATATTTTAGAGAATTAAACACGAACCTCAGTAATTTTATGATTTTTTCCAAGTTTCTCTTGACTTTCCTGTTTTTCATCTTTCAACGTTTTGATTCTCTCCGTTTACGAGCACGTTATGTTGACATAATCCAATGTATACTGACGCAAAGTATGACATTAAGGATTATGCATTTACATAAAGTATGTCGATGTCACAATAAATGTTTCTATTTTAGCTCAACATTCTCATTAATTCTCAGTTACTCAAATCAATCAAATCATTACATTTTTTCTTATTATAAGGCATAAAAAGGATTTAAATTACCTACTTATTTGTATCGCCATGGCGACATATAAATTCAAAATGTTCTTTTTAATATTTTCGATCGTCGAATAATATTCATGACGGAAATTGAAAATCTCACCCGATTGCAGGCTTATCGAAATTGCGCAGGCTTTAATCCTGGGCTCGAAATAAGCCGCAATTTCGCGAGCGTCGAAAACTCTCCGAGGAAGTCAAACGGCCATTTCTTCTTGCGGGCAGTTTCGGCGCGAACGCGGATGCATCCGCGAAGGGTCTCGCGCAAAAGAGAAGAAGAGGAAAGAGAAAAACAGAAAGGAGGGGGAGGGGTAGAGAAGATGAAAGAAAGAAGGAAAGAAAGCGGAAGAGAGAGGTGCGCGTGTATGCCCACGTACCTCTCTTCGGTTGAAGTTTGAGTCACGTCGCTTTTTATCGCGCCGGAATGAATCACCGTGCACGCGAGCGGCCAAAGTACCCGGTAGCCGTGCCGAGACACCATCATATTATTTTTACGGCCCCGAAACGTCTGCCGGCATTATCATAATCTCCCCCGGGCGCGGCTGAGCTCGTTCCTCGGCTCCATTGGCGGCTTCCACCTCTTCGTTCTCTTCGCCATCCACGTTGTCGTCGTTGTTGTCGTCGTCGTCGTCGTCGTCGTCGTTGACATTGCCTGCTTTCCTCGCTACTACTATACCGTGTCGTTGCACTCTTTCTTCTCGTTCGGTCGTTCACTGTCGGTCTCTTTTCTGCTTGTTCCTCGTGCTTTTATCGCTTCCCCACCCTTATCTTCACAAGGAGGCTCGAAGTGAACGCCCTTTGAATACGCGGTCGCTATTCGGCGATTTAGAAATCTTCCCGACGAGAAGGTAAACGTCCCAGATTTTGGTTCGATGTCTTGCGATGGATTCATGATTACGCTCGTGATTTTAAATAATCAAAAACCGTAAAAGCAAATAAATAGATGTGTAATAAAGTAGATAAAAAAAGATCTTTAAACAAGATCTCTGTGTAAGTAGTTCCATTTTTGTTAACAATAGCATTGTAATAGATATACTCAATTTGAGTTATTTTTAACTATTTCTATAGACTACCATTACTCCTTAGTATGTCCTTAGTTTAATACTAAAAAGTATTGAACAATCGTTATTGATCATTTCATTTTTAAAAATGAATTATATTATATTATATTATATTTCTTATACAAAAAATAGGATGATTTTTTAATTTTCAATAATTATGTTCTTTACCTTGTGTTAGGTTTTCATTTTTTTTTTTAGTTTTATGGTAATTTATTCACTTGCTCCTTTTAATAAATAAGAAGTTGGTACTTCTAATGTTAGAATTTATCAATTTAACTAACAATTTAACAACGGAGTTACACAATTTAACTAAATATTAATTAAATTAAATAATAATTAAAAAGTATTAAATTTGACTCACAAATGTAATTTATTATTTACCAGTGCATACATTATTATAAATGTCGTTTACTTTGAAATTAAGCAATTTAATTTACAGAAATGAATTGATTTATATTTTAATATAGAAGTTAAGAGTAACAATTATTTAATTAAAAGAATAGATTATATCACTGCTTTTGATTTTTAACAGTATACAGTCCGTTATACTTCTCAAATTACGTCAAAATAATTTAAATATTTAACAAAAATATTCATATAACTTTTTTATTTATTTCATTTTTACATTATAATTACATTTGCATAATTATTCATAAAGAAGTCGAATTTCATCTCATTTGGTAACATATTTGTAAATTTACGATTTATTTTTTTCTCTTTTTCACGATTCATTCAAGATAATTGTAAAAAGCGAAAAGTGCAGAACTTTAGATATCGTGGCGAATTAAGAGCACCGTCAGCATGTATTATACCGGAGCGCGAAAGAACCAGGACGAAGAGTGGCCGTGGCGTAAAGCGGCGCGCGATCGGACGGCCATCGTGACGGACGTAAATAATATTTTTACGAGCGGACCGCGGTGCACCGCGCCGCGTCGCGCCGCCACGGCTTTCTGCTTTCTGCTCCTTTGCTGTGAGAAAGAATGAGTTTTTTTCGGTCAGTGACGCCTGTCTCGAAGTCCCCTTCGAACAACGGCGCGCCGACGACGGTACGGTGCATTCGCCCGGGGTACCAGGAACTCTGCGGTGTTCCGCTTGCGGTCGTCCCGGATAGGCCGCAACGACCAGCCGCGCGAGCGAGCGGCCTCGTCGTCGAGACCATAGCGCAGTATATGCGTACGTGTATCTCGACCGCACAAAAAGGATCTCTTTCCTCGCATTTATAGCTCCGGCGAGCTCTTTTCCCGCATTTGACACGCCGTTTCGTGTCGCGGCCCGCGCGGCCAGAAAAGATTTACCGACACCGACGCACGGACCGTCGCATCGCGTCGCTTCGTTCTAACACCGGAGAGTATAGCCGCCGTATGCCACGTGCACATCGGTGAGCGATGAGTTCTGTTGCCTTATAAAACGCGGAGAGAATAATTCCGAATTTTATTCGAAATAAGAGCAGGAGAGCATAGATACTTGCATAACGCATAAGGCATAAGAAAGTCAATCAATCAAATTCTTTTAATTGATGAAAAGAAAGGAAATATAAAGGATTTTTTGATTGATTCATTCTTATGCATTACGCGTTATGATTCTATCTGCTTCCTTTCTAATAAGGTATCACCAGAATAATTTTAAAATGTAGAGACATACAGCTATTAAATGCATATATAAATTACACGTATACTGATTTTACAAGCAATTTAGAAATGGCGAAAAGATAGAAATGCTTGCATCTCTTGTTCAGATATTAGATAATTATTTTAATTCTTATTTAAATTATATAGATAATGTACTTATTTGGATTTATTATATGCATTTTAATTTCATTTGAAAAGTAATCTATTCGTCACTGTGTACAGTTTGTTGAATCACAGCTCGTCACTTCCCATTCGCCGATATTCACACTGTCTACCTACCAGTTTCGAACTGCGATTTTAAGGACTCTCCATCGTCTGGGATTGCGTGACGCGTGAGGGACACGCTCGTAAAACGTTAAACGGATAGATAGGTGTTTTATTATGATTTGGCAAAGAACTGGAAGAGCTTGCTTTAGTAGTATATGTCTTACACGTTTATATCCTCTCTGCGATACAATGCCTTTCAATAGCGAAATTTAATTTGAAACTTGCAAAGGAGTCTAGGATCTTGCAATAAAAGTGCGAATGACAAGATATAAAATGGACAGTTAAAAAGATATATCAAAGTGGTTTAGTATTTTGAGATTTAGATACTCTTATAAATTATCAAGCGGATTATGTGAAATAATATATATAACAGATTCATCTACAATAAAATAACAGTTAGTTTATACAGTTTTCCGCATGTGCAACATGCAGATTTATACGAAAAAAATGTGAGATTTTATTATCAGGATCATAATCTTAATAAATGAGCATATTAAATAGACTTCATAAGTTCAATAATTATTTTAATACAAAAAATAAGATCATAAATCAAGTGTTAACTTCGAGGCATCGCATTAACACTTTCAAAATTTACAAACATTTGCAACGATATATTTGTATATTAACAAGAATAAATTCGGTTGCCATTAATTCTTCCAAAATAAATCTATATATTTTATACAAAATTTAATTAATTAAATTAATTAAAATTAATTAAATAAATATAAGTTAACATCTATAGGAATAAACATTTTCATAAATTTTTCCTTTTTTCAAATGAGGAAAGTATCTTACACCATTAACCCGTTTAATAATAATTCTCATATTGTGCATTGTATTGCACATCTCTTCCGCCTTGTTCGTTCAATCCCAAATATGGAATCCCCGAGCAGAAAATATAAGAGACAACGCAGCTAGTTGTAAACAGGTATTAAAAAGAACATTAGACTCGAGAAAAGCGGCGCGATGAGCAAACGCGATCAATCAACGTAGAAACGTGGTCCACAGAATCTCAAGCACAAGCACGACGAGTAAGAAGATCCTCAGTCCGCGAGAAAGTCCACTTGCGAGAAGGGAAAGGGCAACGGCCCGCAATCCATGTAGGACGCAAAGTACTTTATCATTTTTGCGAAAACAATTTAAGAGAAACGTACCATTTGTATACTGCGTGTATTCATCATAAAATAAATTATATCACAATAACTTCCCATTTGACATAATAATTTTGAAGAAAATATTGCATAGGTTAGAGGTTGCTAGATTAAACGAATTATTAAATTTGAAGGCAAGGTCTATATTTCAATTTCGTTTGTGAAAGTATCTTTTATTTCTTATTTTTTTAAAAATGACACAACTAAAAAAATTAAGAAGTTTTCCAAAAAACTGTTTTCCAATTTGATAAAAAATTATTCATTGACTAATATCAGCAAAAAGAATATATTCAACATGATTAAATATCATTTTCTTTTCACAACACTCGAAAATTTTCCTTTTTTTTTTATTATAAATCTTATTTTAATAAAGATGATGATTTTTTTTAAATCATCTTTTTTGAGTTATGACGAATTTTTATTTTTAAGATAATGTTTATTTAACTTATTCATAGAAATAATGCAAAAATCATGTTTCTGAGTTGTGTCATTTTTGAAGTTAGAGTATATACTGTAACCGGTTTAATTACATTATCTCTGTAGCAATCGCGAACAGCGACTTACATGTACACTTTAATCTGCTACATACAATCGCTAGCGTTCGTCTCCCGTGATTTAGCAAATTATTGTCGAACCGAAAGACAGATGTTACGAATTGATCGAGAAACATGTATTTACATAAAGTACATTTATGCGGATCATTTTTCTTTCTTTTCGACTTAGTTTTGGAATGTACTATTCGTCGAGCTGTGTAAAAACAATTGTGTCTGTACGAATAAAGATAATTTAATATACTCGCACACCACACTAATTATTCAGACGATCCTATTTTTCTCTAAAGTACACATGTGAATGTTCATTTTGTTGCACAGCTACGGATATTAATAAATCCTAACACATTTTCTTAGCTCGGGATGGTTCTTCCCGGGATAAATTTTTGTATCGAGTTTTTTATTGAACAATCGAGTAAAATCGATGGATCGAAAGGCAAGGGATGGATCGCAGACCGAGGGAGTAGATTAGATACGGGCCGTGACTCCACTTTGATCGATCTGATTTATGTGCTATAAAAGGCGCAGTAATAGCGCTGTAGATTAGACTATTTGTATCGTCGACAGTTCAAAAATACGTCATCGAGCTCGCATGGATAGAGCACGTGCAAGATTCGGCACATCAAAAACTAAAGACTAGATGTCTATGCGTAGACATTGAAGAAAGGGAGCTAAAAGCGGTAGAGCTAGGAGCTGAAAGGAGGGGAAACGTTGGTAGGTCTGACGCCTCCTCCGCCTTTCGTTTAGCTATAAAATACAGATAAAGGGTGACCCTGTTTAAGGGTGCTGCAATGGGATCGGTTGGTTATGCTCGCAATTTTAAAAAGAAAGGGAGAGAGGCTCTTCCGGCAACACTGCGTAGTTTTCAGGAAGGTTGCAGAAAAATGCTACGACGATAAAACATCCCTTTTTACCTTTTTTTTGTATTTGAGTTCTAAAGGATGAAAATTATCAGTCCACTGCGAAAGTTCCATCAGTGAGTATATCTTTAAATCATTTTTTATGAATTTAATACTAAATTATTTATCTACTCGCAAACAATTTTGCTCAAGTATTTGATAAAAAATTTAGCTAAATAAGATCTGAAAATAATTTTATTATATGGACTATCAAAATAGTTGTGTAAGAGTGTTACGCTCGAATGTAATAAGCAATGCTACAAAAAGTTTTAATATTCTAGCAATCAGCTTGATCATCTCCTATATAATTATATTGATAATTCAACAAAATTATTATTTTCAGATTTGTATCTGGCTAAATGTTTAAATACTTTAGAATCGTGACTATAACTATTTCTAAATTACATATCTATTATATTAATAAAAACTTTCAATTCCAGAATATCTAGTTGTTTGAAATTTTGAAATAAATTTTACAATGTACGGAGAATAATTAAAATTATTCTTTATTATTAATTATATATCTAATATATTAACAGGAGCTATTAATTCCTGAATATCTAATTGCTCGAACTTTTAATTGTAAAGTAAACTTTACAATGTAGGGAGAATAATCAGAAATATGTCAAATTGTTCATCCATCACTTCTTCTTTTACCTTCATAAATGAACGAAAAAGCTCGCGCTTTTATTCGCGCTTGCACACGCGAGTAAAATATTAAAATTTTTTCGGGTAATACCGCGCATAATGTAATATCCGTATGTGTCGCCACGTTTTAGTTCCTTTACGCGTCATCGTCGTAAAAGTAAAGGATCGCTCGCGAACCGTTGGCGTACGCGAATAAATCGTTTTAGCCGCTTCCGCGCAGGAAACGTAATCTCGTTAACTTTTACGCGCAGTCGCGAGCGTTAATTTTTCACGCGGACTGACACCTCGCGCTAGAGTTTATGCTGGAGACGTTTCAAAATATTTCAGGCCATGGAAACAGGGCGGTGGATGACGTGAGAGAGCACGGTAATTCGGAGCACGTTATAGAAAGCGACTCGCGAGCTACCGCCGTTGATATGACACAGACGCGACAGTCTTACGACGACGTCTTTTATCTTGCTACTCTTTGAAGATTGTCCGATCAAAGAATCTTCGGCTCTTTATTCGATTCCACTCTGCCTTCGGTTCGACTTTACCAAAGATTTCTCTATTATTGAATTTTTACATTGCAGCGAGAAATTTATATATCAATCAGAACAATTTAATAACGAGATTCACTTACTCAATTTCAGTTTCATTGTTTAATACATCGCAAGAATCGCATTTGTAAAAATATTTGTATGAAAATACTAAAATTAAAACAAGTATCTAAAGGCTTGGGGAAAATCAAAAATTTCAAAGAGACAATTTCAAACTTACAAAATTATAATGCATATTATAATAAGTTCCTAAATATATTTATATTCTTATAAATAAATATAACTAAATATCATAACACTCATATTCTTTCGACGTAATAAAAAAATAAATAAATAAAACAGAATCTATTTAAGTGAAATTTAAATAGCTGTTTTTTATTTAAATATAATTTGTAATATTTTTCAAACTCATCATTTTTCTCCTTAAGTCAAATATTATGCTTGCTTCGTCTTGCAGACGAGAAATCGATAGATTGTGGAATTGCCGCAAGTTCGTCGGTAAAAAAAACATTCGGCTAGTTGTCCATACGGGTTTCTGTTGGCTCGCTTTGAACTTTTATCACCACGATAGAGGCGCGTATAATCTACTTTTTACTCGTCGCACATGTATCTTCGAGCTTTACGTTCGCGGGCTGGCAGTAGCCTGCGGCTTCCCGATGCGCCGATACATTTATGCCCTTTTATTTCTCTTGGAAAAAAGGCGACCACGTTCCCTTTATGCTTCTCGCGCTATCCGTTAAAAGTTATACTTGGATTCAGAGTATAGAGCAATCGATGCACTTTTCAAAGAGCTCTTTTTAGTATCGCGTTTCGATGTTAAAAATAAGAAATAATGGCATTGTATACCAAATTTCTTGAAGTAAAATATCACTCCAAGGCAATAAAAATATAATCACTTCTAAAAAAGAGTAAAAATTGTCACTCTTTTTCAAGAAGTAAAATATTTTTATTCCGTTTCAAAAGTGGTTATATTTTCTTGATATGAGATTTTACTCCAAAAAAATTTAGAGTATAGGATTTTGAATAACTTAATACAAATATTATCTCATCTATCAAAAGAATTATCTCCACGGAAATAAATGATATAAAGAAAAAACACCTGTTGATGTATAAAAAAGATAATAATAAAAGGAAATGTACACTGAAGAGATCTTGTTGAAAAATTGTATTTAAAAATTTAAGTAGCTACAAATCTAAAAATAATTTTGTTAGACCATCAAAATAATTTTGTGGGAAACTCAAGCTTTAATACAAAAAGTTTTTACATTCTAACAAGTAGCTCGAACGTTCTATATATTATTATAAGTTAGTCTAACAAAATTATGTTTGGATTTGAATCTAGCTAAATTTTAAAATAATATTAATAAACTAATTTTTATTGCAAAATAAAAGTTTTTTTTTTCAGTTGTAATTGAAGAAATAATTTATTACACAGCAGATATTCAAAGTTTAAGTAAATTAAACTGAAGACGGAGTGTATATCATTCTTAAAGTGCAATGAATTGGAAAGAGAAAA
>Ga0157363_1005660_pt1 | contig 11680 bp, 5 predicted proteins | sample AttsexASBM1_FD_111477 | JGI IMG/M metagenome (GOLD analysis project Ga0157363, IMG submission 111477) | Fungus gardens microbial communities from leaf cutter ant in Ribeirão Preto, State of São Paulo, Brazil - Atta sexdens ASBM1 | ecosystem: Host-associated > Fungi > Mycelium > Unclassified ...
TAAAGAAATAATATTCTCAGTATCTTTTCTATGTGGGCCTTATTAAAAAGGATTCAATTTACGCATTAAAACATTATAAACGTAATACGACGTAGAACAAATTTATATGAAATAATTAATCAGTAAAATTAAACTGTAATATAAACTAAGTATCATAACGTAGGGTAAGTATGCAAAATAAATATTGCAGCGAAATTAAAAGTCGTTGGAGTAAATTTGATGTTTGTTGAGCATCAACGTTTACGGTAGTAATGTTGGTACATTTTTTTCAACTGTAAAATTTCAATTGAAAATTATAACGTTTTACCGCGTGGTTCATCTAGAGTCCGATGATAATTTTTATCGAGTACTGATTCACGCTTTCCATTTGCGCTGTGATTTACTATTAAATTATAAACGTGAAATTTGAGCGAGATACATTCTGCGATTTCTATGGTACTTAAACACATGTGTAATTACGAATGGTTCATTGAAATCGGCGTTAAATTTGGGGTTGCCCTGCAGTTTGACAAGGAATTATTTATCCATCATTATTACATGAGAAATTATTTACCATACATTACCGGAAATAATATATAGGCGAGAATTTATTTTGATTTATTGGTGAAAATAAATACTTTAATCCGCGCGCGCGGCGCATAATGCGCAATGTATAATCAATACACTGGGTGTCGTGCTGATTTTCAAGCTTAATGCATATTTCATGCCGCTTATACAGCGAGTTCGCGATGTGCATAATCAAGGTTCCCGCGTGGATTAAATGTCTGACTAAGTACCCGTAGAAATTATTCACTAAGTTTACTCAACTCCTCCTTAAATGTAACTCGCCACAGGCGACCAAGTTTTTCCCCGGCTATAATTAAACAGTTCGCATACGACCGTGGGAGATGCGAAATGAAAATAATGTGAGACGTACCCGGCGGCAGGATCGAACCAATCAATTTTGCATTAATCTACGCGATCGATTGCAATCGGTCGTTGTAAAAGCGCACAAAGTTATTAACTTTGTGAAGCTAACGTTGGTCTATTGAACTCATTCAATTATATTCTTCATGTTACATTTGCAAATTTGAATTATTATTATTAAAATAAACTTAATATTTGTTAAGGTTGCATTGGCTATGTAGTCCCCGTAAAATTTTGAAATGGAAAATGTATTAATATTAATATTTTCTATATAAAAGTAAATATTAAAACTACGTATATACATATACATATGAAACATTTAATAAATAACATTATATATTTAACAATACATTTTTATAGTTTATTTATTAAATTATTTTTTTTTGTTATAATACTTTAACAACTTAAAAAATGATAAAAATTTCCATTTTTTGTTTATGTACTTAAGATTATTAAATTTATAATTATATTAGGAATAATTAGGATTATTTATACAATTTATTATTAGTTTTAATGTGATTCATTATTATTTTGTAAATAAAAAATTTATACTAAAATTTATATTAATAAAAAAGTAAATTTTATCTTTAAAAAATAATGACAAAAATTCAATTTTCTCACGAATATTGAATAATTAAGATTTTTATGCATTTATTACAATTCATTAATTAGTTTTTCTGTAAATTTTTAGTATATTGTAAGTTTTCTTAAAAAAAATGTAAACTTTATTTATTTACAGAATAATTAAGCAGTGAATCGCAATAAGACTTTAAATAATTAATAAATAATTTTAAATATTTAAAATATTTATATAAAAAAATAAATATTTTATCATATTTTACGTCGAAATCTTATAGCAATAAAAAGTAATACATTTTATCTTTAAAAAATAATGACAAAAATTCAATTTCCTCACGAATATTGAATGATTAAGATTTTTATGTATTTATTACAATTCATTAATTAGTTTTTCTGTAAATTTTTAGTATATTGTAAATTTTAGTATATTATATATAAGTTTTCTGTAAAAAAAATGTAAACTTTATTTATTTACAGAATAATTAAGAAATGAATCGCAATAAGACTTTAAATAATTAATAAATAATTTTAAATATTTAAAATATTTATATAAAAAAATAAATTTTTTATCATGTTTTACATCGAAATCTTATAGCAATAAAAAGTAATACAATAATTCAATAAATAAATTATAAAAAAATGTTGTTAAATATATTTCAATTTTTTGTATAATATTATTTTAGTAGAGTTTTATTTTTATATAGAAAGTATAAATTAATAATACATAAAAATTAAGTAATACATTTCTATAATAATTTCAAAATTTTGCAAGGATTGTACAATCGATACAATCTTAAAGAAGTATAATATGTAGTTTGTTGTTATAATATGTAGTATAATATGTAGTTTGCAGTTATCTCTGTGTCTTAATACATCATTAAATACAACATTTCGAATATTGTAGTTTACTTCATCAGAGTGAGAAGTTATTTCATTAGGACTTGATACAATATCATGTTATTTCCCGACGAAGTGAAATGCAATGTTCACGAAATATTGGCATTTAAAGATATATTTTAACACGGAAATAACTCACAAACCGCATATCTTTTTTAAAGAAAATATCCGCTGGAAGGTATCTTAACGTTCATTCTTTTTTTATATTTATGTTATTTTAGTTTCTTAAAATTAATTAGTACCTTTAAGGTAAATATATCAGTTAGTGATAAAAATTTTAAATATTAAGCTTTTAATGATATATAATGCTATCTACATAAATTAGTTTTCTTAAATTTTTATAAATAATGAATTTATTTCGTTTCTCGTCGATTGGCCAAAAAAGATGTTATCGCGTCGATATCCATCGCTTGGCCACGATTTTATCCGGTCTTTCCGGATCATAAAATGTTTCTCGAGTGGAGAGTAGATTACCCTCTGAGAGAAACTCTATCGGCCGGCTTTCGTTGGATCTTGGGAGAAATAGGGGGAGAGCGGCGAATAAATTCCGCTACTGAAGGCACAAACGCATCCTAAAAGGATCATAAAGTCCGAGATAAGGATCGCGTTCATCGATAGGGATCCGCGCGCAGCTCATTCGGGATAAAAGAATTTCTTATCCGCTAAAGTCGCACAGCAGTATAGCTTCTTCATTTATGAACTTTCGTTTAGAGGCCGCAATTATATATCCGAGTGAATTTTGAAAATTCTATCTCAAGGAATGAATTGGTCGAAATTCACTTTTTCATCGTAAAAAAAGGAGGAGGACAATCATGATAAAATCCTTGGCAAACGCGTGTAAAATTGACGTGTAAAATTGACAATGTTTATAATCTGTATTTAAGCCGCGGTCTATATTCCAAATTCGATGAAAATTATAATTGTTTATCTGATATTTGAGGTTTGGCTTTAAATCAGATTTTATTTTTTAGTGATCTAAAATAAACTGCCTGTAACTTTGATGCAAATGTGTGCTACTCAACTTAAAAGCTTACTTTTCTCGCTAAAATAGAGTTTTAAAAAATCAGAAATTCAACAATGATTAGTTTGTTGCCACCATTTTGTTTCTGATAAAACAATAAATGTTACTGATTGGCTATTTAAGTCATGTGATCACAATGCCATTTTCTTTTGTTATTATGATAGCCCATTGTAATATTCTTCAGTCATTGTAATATTCTTTAGTCAATCAAATCATATCTTCTGTGATAAATCTCTGATTTTCTAAAAAATAAAGGTGTAATAGTGTAAGAATAACTAAAGGCGATAAACATTTATGAATAAGTATATTATTATGCTTTGCTTTTATGACAAACCATATAAGTAGGATTGTTAAATCTTTCACTCATTGAAAAGTTAAAAAATCATTTCAAGATGAATATAGGATAAACCTGGCATCAAATCTGAAATCTCATCAATGAATTGACCGCCTTTACGTGAAGCAACATCTCATTCAAACTGATAAATTGGTGTTGAGACTGCAAAAATACTTTAAGTCACTTATGATGTAAATAATTACTAGACAAAGTTCTAAAAAAATCAAAATATCACATTGAGTTGATTAAATTATTTCGCTACCAATATGTTAATTCCTTCTGCCAACTCTTCTATGGATGCATACCTCTGCAAGTAATTCTGCTGCCGCCTGTCATGGACTAATCAAATACAATAACCAATCTTTAATTCTTTAACAATCATCAAATCTTCTATGTCGTATCTCTAGTTTTCTAGGATTCTAGCTAGATCTACCTTCAGAATCACTATATACATCAGGCCGCGCAGATTTCTGGATATAAATCGTTGATATCATCAGAACGTACTACCCGTGCAGAATAGTGACAAAAATATCACAAGGCTGTCTCTTGGCGAAAATGATGCACAACGACGATTCCATCGTCATTTACGAGATCTCGCCGAGGTACATTTTGTTCAAACCCGCGTATTCGCAGCACGAGCGACCAAGAGCCGCAAGCGCGCGCTTCCATTGCGCGTCACGTTTGCTTCGTGTATCATGAAAGCAAAATGATCGTTTATCGATGGAGGGGTGAGAAGAGGAAAGAGGATGGAAGAGAAATCTCGAGGACGATGCTATGAGAGAATTCTCCGAGCCATCGATTGCAACTAGCTTCTTCGTCGAGATTGCGTCGATGATCGATAAAAGCGCCTTCCGAAGATCAAATATATTTCGAGATTGTTCTTGTGAAAATGGGCGGAATAATAGCACATCATATCGCATGCTATCCTCTACTTATTGCATAGTATTCTTTTTTTATGACGTCCATATATAAAGTGGACAATCCCAGAGATTTCGCGTTGAATAATTAACATATATTTCATGTTACCTTCAAAGTTTTATGTCACACCGATAGACGATCCTATGCGCGCGGGAATTGGTATGTGTCAAAGTTTCCTTTTTATTGGTTTGCAGCCCCAAAGGCTCGTGTATCGTGTACATCGTATAACGTTCGCGGATTAGGCGGAACTACCTCTCGAGGGGAGTTTCCTATGCCTGTAAACTTCTCTTGTGAAACCTGCGTTTACCTATCCGAGCTTCACCCTCCGGAAAGATGTACTTAAAGTTAGACGTTTCTCGCTACAGCACCTTACGCAACACCTTGTACGTTATAATGTTATTACTTCGTGACAGGATTTTATCCCTGAATTGTTATGGCACATCAAAAAAATATAAGAAATAACCAAGATAATTTTGAAATTACGGAAATGAATGAAGAAAAAAGTATGCTCTAGCAATTAAAAGAGTGGGAGGAGGGAGAAGTGAAAATTAATAGAGGAAAGAGAGAGCAAGTAAATTAGACGGTCGTTAACAACTCGGCCGCTGAATTGCCTTGAAACTAAGGGGAAGCTGGATTTCCGCTTTCCCCAACCCCTAGTGCGATAATCCGCAAGGAAAATAGGGGGAGAATGTACAGAGCGAACACGATGGTTGCACGGAAACGGTGCGGCAGTTTGTTAAGATCCCTTTGTAGCGTCCGAGGGTCTTCAACTGGTTCTGAAACCCCCGTTCGTCTAAAATCCAAATGGTTCTCGGCAGGCCCTTCCTTTGTCGAGGGTGAGGAAACCTGTCGAAGATCACGACATAAGATAAATGTTCTTTAGTAAGAGATGGAGACTCCGCCCTTTCCGTGATAAGCAATAACGAAGTATAATTGAGCGACTATGCATAACTTTTCCCGATGCGTGGTAACGACAGTCGAGTACGAGGCGAGAGAAGTTAAAGCAGCAAAGTTAAAAATCTCCCATTAAATTTGTAATATACATAAAAAATGACACAATTGAAAAAATTAAAAAAGAAAAACTATTTTTCAATTTGATAAAAAATAACTGATTAATCAAAATAAATCTTTTGCAACGGATGTAACTATAAATAATGCGGCGAAAAATTTGTGATTAATCTGTGACAAACTTCGTTGAAAATCGTCAAAATATGATAGAATTTGAAAAAGTTAAGTTGTTTGGCCTATATTACTGAAAATCTCATTGATCTCGACCTTTGACCCCATTATGGTTAATTAATTTACCTCGACGAAGGATCCTTAATAACGTTTTCGAAAGTTAGGTTCAACTTAACCTAGGTCAGATTAATGACATCAAGTTCGATTTCTGATTGGATGTGGTCATGATACTTTAGGTTAACCGTGGATTAAATTCAAATCAACTCCACTTGGAAAGGCTGTAAGTATCCCACATAGCAGAAATATTCCGAATATATCATAGATATCCTAGATATCCCGGATATTACAATATCTTTAAGCTGTCCTAGTGATATATATTGAGCGTTTTTGCTGTATGTATATCTATTCCTGAAAACATAATTTTAAAAACTGTTTCGGAGAAATCTTGCAGACGAATAACCGGATAAACGGATGGACCAACCACGTGAAATAATGAAGTAGTTTGATACGCTATACTATTTAATAATAAAAAAAAATACATTCTTAAACCAATGACATTTTTATCATTTTTGTTTCACAATCATTAAAAATCACTCAGGGAGTGATACTGTTCCATTCTTATTATTTTTATTAATTTACGCGATTAAACGCCAAATTGCTTGAAAAATCCTAGGGATGCAAATGTATAGAAAGTCGGCATTCTAATGCTCGCGCAAGCTATCTCTCTTTGTCTGATATTTTTAATGTTTTCATTTTGCTTATCGGCTTATATCGGCTTACGTTACGCAAACAATCTTCATTACTGTTTTGAATTATACATGCAATGCCTTTTGGCAATGCGAGCTGAGGATGAAATGGTAGGTACTACGGAGGATTAATACGCCAACCGTCGTCGAGTCGCGTCCGTACGTTCATTCGTCTTCCCAACGTGTAAATCCCACACGCGAGCCGCTCGGAGAGTGCCCGGCCGTGTACGCACTTCATTATTTTGACATCGCGTACATTTCATTTTTGCTGGTGATTATGAAAAGCCACCCGCGTGCAGACATGCACCACCGTACAGAAGTTGAGCCCCTTCGGTTACTAGTGCGCGACAATTTGGAAAAATCATCCGCCCTTCATAATATTGAATTCGTCTTATCGTTACTGGCGCGATATTTTATCATAAGGCAAAAGTCGTGCCGAGGTGATGTGCTACGGAAAATTAATGTATTCACTCAATTCATTTATTAGTATTTTGCATTATTGCCATTAATCGATCATATTTCTCATCATTGAGAAATGGTCAAACTTGTAAAATATAAAATTTATATTTAACATAAACATAACATATATTTAACATAAACAATTAAAAGAAGAAAATGAACTATAAACTTTCTACAGCTCTATATAGCTGTATACATATATTAACACATTATTAAATGTATTATATTTTTTACAATTTATTGACTTCCAAAGATCAGATTTAAATTATGATCCATCTGTCATTGTAATTAAAATTGTAAAGAAATCAACTGAAATAATCAGACACAATATAAACGTGTATTCAAAGTCCTGTTTGTAGGTATTATAATTACACGATTAATTCAACAAATAGCAGTAATAGCTCGTGCAGATTATCTGACTAAACTGTATCAGTTTATTGCTCAATTTATTCATTCTGTTATCATCAGTAAACTACAGAATATTATAGTCATGATGTAATATTTCGTAGATAAATAATTGCTTCCTAGAACTATCAAAAGATTATTAATTTCAATGGTTTATGTTATTGTAGGTCTATTCATACTTTACATAACATTTCATTACTTTATACAAAATTGTATATTTTATATTTTAATGTACAGTTTATATTTTTGTCATAATATTTTGTTTATAATCAAAAAAGAGAAAATTTTTTGTAAGGTAGGATTACTATGGTCAACAGGCATACCATGTATGCACATTGATTGAACGTTTTTTTGGTACTTTTGTTATTCTAGATTATAAATCCTAATTACATGCTAAATATCGTGAAAATAAAAAGATAAGGAGACAAGGAAATACATAAATAAGTCCATTATTTGGAAAAAATAATTCTTTATGTATTCTTATATATCAATAAAAATGTCAATATGTTGATAATTTTTATAACAATGGATTATTTTATTTTCCATTTTTATAACATTTTTTACGAAAAAAAAAAACAAACATATACTTAGATCATATTGGATACATACTGTCCGGTATGCGCGAAATGCCACTTTTTAAAAAATCTTTATTGCACTTATATAAATATTTGAATGTGTCTCATATTTTTTATTAATATTAAAAAATGTTTATTTTTTTAAATGTGATCAGTAATTTTAAATTCTGAATTCAGCAAAAAAATCACCAAAGTTAGTAGGAACATATATATAGAATTCGATTATCATATCTATCAAATGGATGCATTAGTTTTAATACATTATTCACTTACAATGTCCAAAAATAATATGGATTTGTTAGCAGCAAGGAAAAAATGCGCATGTGTTTTTTATTTCTATTATATATACTTAAATATAGATATATAGATAGCTAGATAAATATTTATTTCATGCTTTTCGACTTTGAAAAGATTTATTTGTATTATATAAAGTAATTTATTGATTTATTTAGCATTACAAAAGCGTTACAAAATTATTAGAATTAAAGCTTTAATCGCTGCTCAGAAAAACAGTGGCTTAGAAAAATTTAAAAAAAAGTATCTTTCTATTTTTATAAAAATAAATGATTATTTTATGAATATCAAAACTATATTTTTATTAACTAAGAATATCCAAACGAAAGAGAAACTTTTTAGATATATAAAAATAAAAATAGTTATCATTTTCGGTTATTCAAGAGTCAAGATGAATTTATAAAAAAATCCGTGTGTCTATAATAGTATAGCCAAGAAGTATTCATATCATCTACAAAAAATTTTCTTTTTAAATTATCATTTTGTTTCTCAACGTATTTGTCATATTTTTTAATCCTTTTATTTTAACTTTAAATGAATCTTTTTAATCTCCATCTGGAAAGAAAAGATCTCGCCTTTGGATGAATGTAGAATTGGAGTCGTCATAATTTCTAAGATTCACCACAAGACGATTCGGCGATGATCCACGAAATCAATAGCAATCAATTCTTCGCGCGATATCGGCCTGTCGGCTGCAGGATCTTGCCTCGGCGAGAAAGACCATACGACATGAAAGAAAACGAGTGAATCTGGATTCGGTCCAGACCTCGAACTCAAATGCATTCCGAACGAATGTCCGCCCACATCGCTGGCCGGCGCCGGTGCCGGTGCATCCATGTTGGGAGGTGGTCGACCGGGAAAAATCCTGAAAACTCCGAACGTTCAATTAGAGGCGTCGGGGAGTTGGAAACGGATGAGGCTGTGCAGAATGGTGGAACAATTGAAAACGCGTTAATGGCTCACTGCGAGATTAGTAATTAGCGCTCAGTAATGTACGGTTATCTGTCTCTAACTTCTCTCTCTAGCCAGATATAATATGAAAATGACCATTCCAATTATAAAATTTCTTCCCCCTTTTCCTTTCTAAAGGAAAAATATTCTGCGTTTTAAAAGCTTAATATGAATAAAAATTGTATATTTTGCGGTGCTGTCAATTTAAAATGGAGAAAAAACTTGTGAAACTCCAATAGCAACTTATTAAAATTCTGTGATTAGTTCTATGATGTTTTCAATAGTAAAGTTTTTTTTTCTAAAACGGAAGCTTAACGAATGTTAAAATATGAACAAGAAAGTACTTTCATTTTATATCAGACGCCACTATCGATATAAAAGCGGGAAAAATCGTACATTTCAAGCGAATTCGATTACTTCCCGATTTTACTCTAGTTAGATAAATATTCTTGAATTCAGAAATTCTTTTCGATTTTCCGGAAGAATGTCGATCTTGATGCAACTCTTGCTTATAACTCGTTGCTAGATGCATCGCAACGACGGTGGCGTTCAAATTTTTTTGAATTTCGAAAAATGCGGCGATAGTGGCAATCTCTATTCATAATACGTAGGATAAAGCAACAAAGTCGCGTGGATCCGAAATAAGATATGAATGTCGCGGGTGAGGTAAGATCCAAGGAACAGGACATGAAGGAGGATCTTCGCGATGGAGATAAAAATGCATATATGCGCAACGCGAGAATCGCCACCGGCGTGGCTGTGGCAATCATCCGCTCCCATCAACTCCCACAGGATCCAACTAGTTTAGCATTTTTCCACCTCTTCCTCCTAATCCTCGCCCATTCCGTATGCTCGTCCAACTTCCTCAAGGGATGGTTCTTACCTCATGAATAAAGATGGCAGATTCCGCAGGCTATAGGAAGAAAGAAAAGAACGAGTCAAGATGAAGCTGCAAAGATCGGCGACGGCGGCAAAGCGAAGAGCGAGAAAGATTAGGGAGAAGAAGGACTTCGTGGCTCGAACAACGGAAGCTTAGCGAAGGCAGGAATTATCGACGAGTCCTTCAAGAACCGCGATTTTGAGGCGGGGTCGCCTTTGAATGGAATGAATACCGGCGAACCGTCGTACGCAGGACTTTCAGGGCTGGCTTGAGAAATGTTGTCCACCCCCCCCTTCTCCCTCCCTTGAGAGAAGAAGTTTTCGCGGTATCGATTATCCCCTTGTGTCGCGTAAGGAAACCTGACGACGACAGCGACAGAAGCGAAAGAAGCGGTCAAATATTGTCGTTTGTTCTAAGTGAATACCGTCGAGGAAACGGAGAACGAGCAACGATGTCGAGATATTCTGCGAAGAATCCCCTGTGGATTTGCTCTCCGACAGGAAGATGTGGTTTCGTAACGATACTGTACACTACTATATATCCATAAGTCCGAAAACGTGAGGAAATTTCGAACAAATTTCAACACACTATAACTAAACTGTTTGTCTAGTATAGTTTATTTACTATACGTGTAAACCATTAATTTCAGAAAATAACAGCGAAGTCATCCTTTATTGTATTTGATCAAGTGTCAAAGCTGTCAATACACTATAATATATATTCATCATCATCATTCTTAAAACTCGGATAAAATGGAAAAAAATATCGTGTGATACATTATATACACACACACACACACACACACACACACACACACACACACACACACACACACACACACACACACACACACACACACACACACATATATATAATACATTGCATAATATATGTATGTAATATAATAATACATATGTATATACATAAAGCGGAAGGCTTATTATTATAGAGAAAAAGATATGATTATAATAATTAAATTGCAAAAATTTTGACTATAGAAGAAAAGGTGGAAATACGAATTTCACTTAAAATTTCATTATAATTAATACCATCTCTTACAAAATCTTTAACTTGTTCTTAAATCAGTATCGAGATTGTGAAACAAGAACACACCACGCGATCTTTTTATTAGCAATTGATGTTTATCATTATAAGGTAATTTTTTCGTATACTTGTCAATAACTTTAACGTAATTTAAAATTCATAAGAGTAATGAATTATCTTAAATTAATTTTTAAGATGCTTTATTTAAAAAAAACAAAGCTTGAATAATTATATTTTCATTGAGATGTAATTAAATGTAAATCTTGTTACTGTTTCTATATTGGACATTGTAACAGTAAGCGAGTAATGTGGGCTCTGAAACGCATAGTATTGTTTAAATGATAACCACAAAGATTTTTAACGAAAAATAATGCTTTGTAATATATGTTTCATAGCCCATATTGCCCGCTTGTACAGAATCCAATACATATATATATATATATATGCACACACACACACACTCTCTAAATCTGAATCAGTGATAGTCACTAA
>Ga0157363_1005661_pt1 | contig 11680 bp, 12 predicted proteins | sample AttsexASBM1_FD_111477 | JGI IMG/M metagenome (GOLD analysis project Ga0157363, IMG submission 111477) | Fungus gardens microbial communities from leaf cutter ant in Ribeirão Preto, State of São Paulo, Brazil - Atta sexdens ASBM1 | ecosystem: Host-associated > Fungi > Mycelium > Unclassified ...
TCTCCATCTATTGTAGACTAATAATAATACTATCTATCTATGTCCAGCTAACCCTAACCCTAGCCAAAGTCTGTCCACACTCTCGTCTTATAACAGCTATCTTATTTCAAGACTTCAACAACAGTTGTTATTCCCAAACCTAACAAGGCAACTTTCGATTCTCCCAAGTCACATCACCCCATTGTTCTTCTCAATACAATTGGAAAACTCTTTGAAAAAATGATTGGAGAACATCTTCAATTCCATATGATTTCCAACAACTTTATTCATTCTAGTCAACTCAGAAGTCTCAAACAAAGATCTACCACAGATGCAGGGGTTGCATGTACTCACATTATTCAATTAGGGTAGGTTAAAAACCTCACCATGAGTACTCTGGCATTCAACATTGCTTAATTCTTTCCCTCTCTGAATCACCAACTTCTCCACCTTATCCTGGACAAGACAGAACTCAATTGTAAAATCTCGATATTTTTTAAGAAAAATATCTTTGAAATGATTTCATATCTCCTTCTTTTAATATTAACATTGGTGTCGGACAAGGATCTGCTCTTTCTCCGATTCTTTCTGCTCTCTATTTATCTCTTGTTTTTCTTTCTTTAGAAAATTGCTTAAAAATCTTAAAAATACCCATTTCCATCATTTCTTTTGTGGATGATGGACTTTTTATTTCTCAAAACAAATCAATTTCACATTCTAATACAAACCTTTTTTGTAGCTACAACATAATTTTGTCTTTACTTACAAAATACAGTCTAGTTGTAGAATATGGAAAAACTGACATTTTTCATTTTTCTAGGTCTCACAGAGCATTCAATCCTCCTCCTCTTGACTTATCTGTCCTCGGAGGTTCTATTCTACTCCCTAAAGAAACATGGCAATACTTAGGTTTTATTTTTGATTGAAAACTCACTTTCAGAAGTCATATTGATTTCTATGCCAACAAAGTGATTTCTACAGTCAAGTATATGAAATTGCTGGGTAATTCATCAAGAGGTATTAATCTGCTTTAAAAAAGAAGACTTTACAGATGTTACACTTTACCTATAGCCCTATACAGTTTTTCCTTGTGATATTACAACAAAGTCCCCACATATCACCATCTTGACATTCTATAGAAGATGCAATGAAGAGTGGCTCTTTGGATTTCAGGTACGTTTTGAATGTCTCCTACTCTAGGAATTAAAGCCATATCTAGACTTGTTCTGATACACCTTCACCTTAAGAAACTCTACAGAAGATTTTTACTATGAGAATCATCTCTTCCATCCAACCACATTATAAACAACATTCTCAGTTCCAACAGGTCACAGAAACAAAATCATTATAACGCATTCATCAATCATCTTATGGCCAAATAAAGACTACATTTGAAATCTCCTCTTATCAACATGGATAATAAGTGTAATGAATTTTTTCCTTCATTTTCTTTTTTCAATGAAGAATTTAAACTAGGAAATCATCTTATAGATTTATTTTCAGATTGTTTTTATTTCCATCCTCATTCTTCCAATACTAAAAAACATATCAAAAAATTAGATGATATCACACTTAGAACTTCATCTAATCCTTCCTCAACAATTGTAGTGTCTGATGCTAGTATCATGAATCACGTTACCACATCAATTTCTCATATCCATTCCTTCAATAAACTTATTATCAAAACCATACACAGAACTATCAATGTTACTACAACTGAAGCTGAGTTATTCGCTATCTGATGTGGCATAAATCAAGCAGTTGCTAGCTTCAATGTCAATTAGATAGTGGTCTTCACTAACTCTCTTCATGCTGCTAGAAGGATCTTCGACTCTTCAGTACATCTATATCAAATTTATTCTGCTACGATATCTCAGAAACTTAGAGAATTCTTTTCTAAGGATACTTGTAACTATATTGAATTTTGGGACTGCCCTAGCAAACAAAAGTGGCTGTTACACTATTCAGTAGACAAAAACACCAAAATCATGGTCTCTACTCTGTTGTTCTTATGCAAATCATTCTAGGATTTCTGTAGAAAAACTGAGTGTGATTTGATTTTCTCACAGTGGAAAATACTCTTTTAAGCAGTAGATTTTAAAGGGAGAAATTTCCTAGACTTGCTAGATAACGATCTAAATCCTATTGAGCCATCAAGTATCAAAGGCAGTCCATGGTTACAATGCTTTGGTCATTCAAACTCATTGTGTACTCAAGTCTCTAGAGCTATCATTAATCATGCTCTGATAGGAGAACATTGGTTAAGGTTCTTTTCTAGGGAAGAATTTGCTTGCCCATATGATAATTATCCAATCAAAACAAGATAACACATTCTTCATGAATGTAAAAGGTTTAACAACTATTATAATCTGAGAAGGAATACTATTGCCCACTTCATGCTATTTCTCCAATTTAACTCAAGTGCTTTTTCTTTTGAATAGTCACTTTTCATCAGTTTTACTTTTAGTATTGCTATATAGGTTTGATTTCCTTTTGTTTCATTTGTTTAATTATTTTTCCATTTAGTTTTCTTTTTCTTTTTCTTTTTATCTCTCTTCTCTTCCTTTTCTTTTTCTTTTTTCTTTTCCATGTTGCTTCAGTCTGAATGTAAGTAGTTATAAAGTAGCTACCATAGTCTACCATTGTGCTCTGTCTAATAAATTGTTGATTTAATTTAAAAAAAAGATGTTATAGACCTAGAATTTTAAAGAAGAATGATGTTAAGATATATGTCAATAGCATGTTCACCTCATGACAGATACATAGACATTAGGATAGGGTTATTTATTGTGAACATAGTTCATATATACTAGTATATAATGTAAGAATATATTGGAGACTCCTTGTTAAGTTCTCTTGTGATTCCTATGAGATACTTTGTTCTTGAGTTTGCTTAAATAATCTATTGGTCATTTTGACTAGTAGTTACCACAATACCATAGAAATCCCCTCTTTGGCCATTATTGCTGCAACATTGGCTTAGACACTTCAAGAAGTCATTTCTATTATTATACTCAAGCTAGGAGGTTTAAACTTCAAGATGTTATGAGATAAAGAAGTGTGGAAAAATATTTCTTTATATATTAGTAGAAGAACATGATTTTATTAATCTACAGCAAGAAAGAGAAGGCACATGACTTGGAAGTCACATGACATTATTTCATAAAGCCTAAAGTGGTCTAAAGGGCCTAGAAGGGTCTATGGACTAGAAAAGTCTAGACAATGATGTTAAGAAGCATGTTAACTGCATTGCTACCACATAGTATATACATAGTGCACTCATGGATGATACATGGACTTTAGGGTAGGATGCACAGTAGAAGCATAGTCATAGCATAGACCACATGTAATAGTATAAATAGGGTAGCAATATAGCAAGGACTCTTGTTGAGTTCTCTTGTGATCCCTACTTGATATTCTACTGAGAGATTTACTGCCTTGTATGATTATTGGTCTTTGTGACTAGTGGTTGCCACAACACAAGGCTTTTAAGTCTATCATTTTGCTTAACATGCTTAGCAAGCTTATTGAAAAGATAATTGCTAAATGATTTCAGTTTAGTATTATCAATCACAGTAATCTTCATTTTAACCAGCTTGTAGGTGTGACCCAATGGTCCACTGAAGATGCTAGTATATTTTTAACATACTTGGTTTGAGTGTTTTAGCAACTACTAATCAAAATAGTTAATAATACATTAATGTCAAGTTCACAAATGGTGGACTTAGTTTTTCTTCATCTTTATTCTTCTTTTCATTTTTATTTCAATTTATTTTTCTATTTTTCTATTTTTAGAACATAGGGTTAGGGTTAGTGATGGTCATGAGTCATGAGACGCATAGAGGAACATAGAAGGTTCTGAAAGAATGACGTCATACAACATGTAATACACATGCTGATCTTAAGGCATATACATGGTCATTTAGGGTAGGCTAGATTTATAGATTTAGCTTGCACAGACCATTGGGTATTTGTATATAAGGTAGACTATTTTGTACAGAGTTCTCTATTGAGTTCTCTTATGTTACTCTAATATAAGGGTTGTTCTTATCTTCCACTCTAAGGAATAAGTTCATAATATTAGAACTCGATTCCTATTATCAGAACTGCTTAACACTAGCCTTTCTAAAAACTCTTACTCTTTACCCATCCTCGACCAAAGGGCAACACCACCCTTTAGTCAAGAAGATATAGCTAGGTCCTAGGCTAAAGGGGAATACTAGTTAGGCAGGGGAAGCCTAACCGTTTGAGTACATTAAAGCCCACTAGTGCATTTCAGATATATTACCCTTTTGTGGACATGTTCGTTACATTTCTTTCATCTATCAGCCTTGTGCTATAGACCCACTTGTGGTTTGTCTATACAGAGGAACAGCGATTGTTCTTACAACATCACTTAGAGTAGAATGTCCTTCTTAGGACAACATTGTATACATTTTCTTTAAGGTGAAGTAGTCAGTATCAGTGTAGGCAGGGTAAGAAGAATACCTGCTATCACTTACCGAGATTTCATCATCATCGGAGTATGAATCAAAGAGTGAAACCAGCACAGGTTCCGCACTCTCCTTATACACATCATCACTACCACTCTCACCAACACCTATTGACTCACCTCCCACCTATAACAATATGAGTCAAATAAATTTACATGAAATCATCCATCAACAACAAGAGCACCTGGTGGCAATGCAGGCACAAATACAAGCCCTGCTTGCAGTAAGAGTAGGAGGAGCAGGAAGCACAGAAAGAGAGATGATGGGACCTCAAATAGAGGTGGCCAAGCCAGCCATCTTCAATGGAGAAACAAGAAGGGTAGGAGGATTCGTGATTGCATGTAGATTATATTTGAAGATGAAGATGAAAGAAGCAATAGTAGAAGAACAAGTGCAATGGGCTCTCTCATATGTACAAGGAGGATCAGTGAATATATGGAAGGAGAACGTAATGGAAAAATTAGAAGCAGGGGAAATAAAATACAAGACAGTAGAAGAATTTTTAACAAGCTTGAAGAAGAATTTTGGTGGAGAGGAAGAAGAGTCAGTGAAAGCAGCAGAGCTAAGAAAGTTGGAGCAAGGAGGGAGGACAATGGAGGAGTTCATGCAGGAGTTGAAGAGAGTTGCGAGAGGAAGTGGATATGAAGAAAGACCCTTAGTGGAAGAATTCAAGAGGGAGATGAATGGAGTGATTAGGAGGAAATTGATGGAAGCAAAAAATCAACCAGGCTCAATTGAGCAATGGTACAGGAGGGCAATGGCCCTTGATAGGAATTGGAGGGAGAGCAAGAGAGAAGAAGAGAGACTGAGAGGAAAGAAGGAGACAGGAGGAAAAGCTCCAAAACAGATAATGCCACAACCATTAGTATGGCAGAGGAGGCAAATGCTTTCTCAGCAGGCAACAACAGAGCCTGCTCTGATGGAAGAAGTGGAGAGAACGAATGCAGTAGTGGTAAGAAGGCAAGGGCAGAGTATGGGAGCTCCAAGAAAGGACCTGTATATGATGGAGGTAGACCGAGGAAGGAATTGTTATGCCTGTGGAGGTTTTGGGCACATGGCTTGCCATTACAGGAATTGGGGTCAGAGTAGAAGAGTGGAAAAAGGAAAAAGACTAGAATATGGGAGAGGAGTTGAGGGAAATTTTGAACATTTGAACAATTTAAAAGGGGTGGAGAATCTAGAGTCCCTCAACTAGATTCTTATAATAAATATAGTGTATTAGTGACAGGAATAAACACTGATACACCTAAATCAGAGAGAATAGAGGAGAAAGTAAGAAAAGTAGAAGAGAAAACACTAAGGAAGGTAACAGTAAAAATCAGGCTAGAAAGAGTGGACATACAAGAAGGAATAACAGTGGAGACATTGTTGGATAGTGGTGCTACAGGACTGATTATGAGTTCAGAGTTTGCAAGAAAACAAGGTTTTAAATTAAAAAAGTTGGAAAGGCCAATGAATGTGAGGAATGTGAATAGGTCGTTAAACAAGGAAGGACCCATAGAGCATACTGCAGAAGTGAATATCTATTATCAAGGACACAGGGAGAGGACAGAGATAGATATAATAGAAGAACAAAAGTGGACGGTGATCTTGGGAATGCTATGGCTGGCGCGTCACAATTCTGAGATTGATTGGAGAACAGAGGAAGTGAAGATGACAAGGTGTTTAGAGAAATGTGAAAAGCAATGGAGACCGGTATAGGGGAAATCAGGTTGGGAGAAGCAGAAAAAAGAAGAAGCAAAGGAAAAAGCAGGAAAGAAGAGAGAAGAGAAAAATAAGAGGAAGAAGCAGAAAAAAGGGAAGACGATGGAGGTTAAGAAAGTAGCAGAAGAATAGGAGATCTGGGACGAGGAGGAAGAAGCAGCAAGATTGGAAGAGAAAGCAAAGAAGATGGTACCTGAAAAGTTTCATCCATGGATCAAGATATTTGGGAAGAAAAAATCAGAGAGAATGCCAACGAGGAAGGTGTGGGATCATGCAATAGATGTGAAAGAAGGGTTTATGCCAAGAAAGGAGAAGGTTTACCCACTGTCAAGGGAAGAAAGAGGGAAGGTAAGAGAATTCATTCGGGAGCAGTTAAGGAAGAGGTATATCTAGCTGTCAAAGTCACCACAAATGGCACTGGTATTCTTTGTAGGTTCAAAGGACGGAAAGAAATAGATGGTGCAGGACTACAGATATCTGAATGAGTGGACAATAAAGAATAACTATCCACTTCCATTAATATCGGATGTTCTAGAGAATATTGGGATGAAGAAGGTCTTTACAAAGATGGACCTTAGATGGGGTTATAACAACGTGAGGATTAAGGAAGGAGATGAGTGGAAAGCAGTGTTCATGATGTTGGAAGGGTTGTTTGAACCCACAGTAATGTTTTTTGGATTGACTAACTCGCCAGCAACATTTCAAGCTATGATGAATGAATTGCTGAGAGATTTGATCAATACAGGAAAAGTAGCTGTGTTTATTGATGATGTGATAATTGGAACAGAGACAGAAGAAGGACATGATGAGATAGTGGCAGAAGTGGTTAGGAGGTTAGAGGAGAATAATCTATATGTAAAACTAGAAAAGTGTAAATGGAAGGTTAGGGAAGTAGGGTTTCTAGGAGTGGTAATAGAGCTGGAAGGGATTAAGATGGAAGAGGAGAAAGTAAAAGGAGTGTTGGATTGGCCAACATCCAAGTGTGTCAAGGATGTGCAGAAGTTCCTAGGATTGGCAAACTACTATCGTCGATTCATCAAGGGCTTCACATCCATAGCTAGGCTGTTACATGATATGGTAAAAAAAGATCAGAAGTGGAATTGGACAGAGAAGCAGGAAGAGACATTTAAAAAGTTAAAGGAGTGCTTCACAAAAGAACTGGTATTAGCAGCACCAGATCTAGATAAAAAAATGAGGATGGAGGTGGATGCATTGGACTATGCGACGGGAGGAGTATTGTCAATGAAATGTGAGGATGGATTGTGGAGACCAGTAGCATTCCTTTCCAAGTCCTTGAATGAAATGGAGAGGAACTACGAAATCTATGATAAGGAGATGCTGGCAATTATCTGGGGATTGGAGAGTTGGAGACATTTGTTGGAAGGAGTGCATTCCAAGTTTGAGATCTGGATAGATCATAAAAATTTGGAGTATTTTATGAAGGTGCAAAAGTTAAATTGGAGGCAAGTCCGATGGGCGTTGTACTTGTCTAGATTTGATTTTATTCTAAAACATGTTCCAGGGACAAGGATGGGGAAGGCGGACAGATTAAGTAGGAGATTGGATTGGAAAATAGGTGTAGAGAAAGATAATGAGGACCAGGTATTTATTAAAGATAACTGGATTCGTAATTTACAAGAAGTAGTAATAGAGGGACTGGAAGTAGAAATATTAGAAAAAATAAAAAAAGCTAGGAGTAAGGATGAAGATGTAGTTAGAATAGTAGAGAAGATGAAGAGAGCAAAAGTAAAGGAATTATGAGGGAATAAGTGGAAGATTGAAGGGAAGTTAGTGTTGAAGGAAGAAAAGGTATATGTACCAAAAGATGAGGAGTTAAGGGCAGAAGTAATCCAGTTACATCATGATGTACTGGCAGCAGGACATAGGGGACGATGGAAGATGGTGGAGTTGGTAATGAGGAATTACTGGTGGCCAGGAGTTATAAGGGATGTGGGAAGATATGTAGAAGGATGTGATTTATGTTAGAAGATGAAAAATTGGATGGAAGAATTGGCAGGAAAGTTGAAGTTGAGTGAAGTACCAGAGAAGCTGTGGACACACTTAATGGTAGACTTCATTACGAAGTTACCAGTAGTAGCTGGGAAAGATGCTATCTTAGTGATCTGTGATAGGTTGTTCAAAATGATGCACTTTGTGGCAACAACAGAAGGAGCATAGGCAGAAGGATTGGCCGGAATGGTTGGTGTTAGCTGAGTTTGCAGTAAACAATAAGGTTCATACAGCAACTAAAATTTTGCCTTTCATGGCAAATTATGGAAGAGAAATGAGAATGGGAGAAGAAATTAGAAAAAGAAGAAAAGTGGAAAAGGCAACAGAGTTTGTAGAAAGAATAAAAAAAGTACATGAGGAAGCGAGAGTGGTGTTGAAAAAGGCATAGGAGGACATGAAGAGGCAAGCAGATAGAGGAAGGAAAGAAACAGAGGAGTGGAAGAAGGGAGATAGGGTTATGTTGAGCACTAAGGACCTGGTGTTCAAAGAGAGACCAGTGAAAAAGTTAGTAGATCATTATGTGGGTCCATATACCATTGAGGAGGTTGTATCTACCAATGCAGTCAAGTTATGACTACCAACCTCAATGAGGATCCATCCAGTTGTAAATATCAGTTGGATAGTACGGTATAAGGAGCAAGTAGAGGGACAGAAAAAAGAAGAAGGAAAGCCAATAGAAGTGGAAGAAGTCAAAGAATGGGAGGTAGAAAAAATATTAAATAAAAGAAAAATAAGAGGGGTGGAGAAGTACTTGGTACATTGGAAGAGGTTTACAGCGGAGGATGATACTTGGGAGAAAAAGGAGAATCTAAGAAATGTGAAAGAGGTGTTAGAAGAATTCAAAGGAAAAATGGATGCAGAAATAAGAAGACAAGAGAAGATAGATAGAGCGGAGGAACAAGATTTTAGGAGAGGAGAGTTGCCAGGAAAGTTCACAGTAAGAATGTTGTATGGATGGGATGATGGGAAGTTTGAGGAGAAATATCTGAAGAAGTTAGAGAGGAATTGGAGAAGATGGAAGGTAGTTTCTCCAGAGGAAAAACCTTGAGAGGGGAGTAATGTCAAGTTTACAAATGGTGGACTTGGTTTTTCTTCATCTTCATTCTTCTTTTTATTTTATTTTCGATTTATTTTTATATTTTTCCATTTTTAGAACATAGGATCAGGGCTAGTGACAGTCATGAGTCATGAGATGCATAGAGAAATGTAGAAGGTTCTGGAAGAATGACGTTATACAATGTGTAATACACATACTGACCTTAAGGCATATACATTGTTATAGACTTAAGTCCTAAGGGTTGAACAAAGAATAGCTCTTGTATTGAGTAACACAAGAGAACTCGATAGAGATCTCTTTACAAACTAATCTACCTTATATACTACTAACCATGGTCTGTGCTTACTACTGTGCACCCTACCCTAAATGACCATATGTAGAACATGAGGTCAACATGTGGTATCCATGTTGTATGATATTATTTGTTCTAGAACCTTCTACCTTGTTCCATACATCTCATGATTCATGACCATCACTAACCCTAACCCTATGTTCTAAAAATAGAAAAGTAAGGAAATAGATCAAAATGAAAATGAAAATGAGAATAAAATAAAGAAAAACAGTCATTTATATCAAGATTACAAGAAGTGGACTTCATTTCTTTTTATTTTTCTATCTTATTTTTATTTTCTTTTGGATTTATTTTTTTATTTTTAGAACAATTAGGATTAGGGTCAGAAGTTATCAGTCACACTGTCACATCAGTCACAATCTGATGGTGTGGTCACAACATTGATCATGAGACTTGGGAGAATGAAGTAGAAGGTTCTAGAACAAATGACGTTATACAATATGGATACCATATGTTGACCTCATGTTCTACACATAGTCATTTAGGGTAGGGTGCACAGTAGTAAGTACAGATCATAGTTAGTAGTATATAAGGTAGATTAGTTTGTAAAGGGATCTCTATTGAGTTCTCTTGTGTTACTCAATACAAGAGCTATTCTTTTATTCCACTCTTAGGATTTAAGATCATAACAATTTAGGGTAGGCTAGATTTAGCTCATATGGACCATTGGGTATTTGTATATAAGGTAGACTATCCTATACAGAGTTCTCTATTGAGTTCTCTTGTATTACTCTAATACAAGGGTTGTTCTTATCTTCCACTCTAAGGAATAAGTTCATAACATATATTGTATTTCTGTTGTAAGAATTGATATGCAATGTTGTTCCAATACATTCTTTTCTCTATTGACTTGAATGGTTTTATAATTCTTGTCTAGTAACATCTGGATATCTGAAGGTGATGTTTTACTTGAACTGGATGTTACATGTTATAGAGTTTGTATAATATTGTAGCAACCACTCGCCGGAATGGCACTCGTAGTTTGCTTACTTCAGCAAAGCTCTTAGTTGGCTATCTAGTAGTGGGGATTTATAAGAGAACTTAACAAGGAGCCCTCGCTGCATTGCTCCTCTATTTATATAAATACAATGTGGTCTGTGCTACAACAATGTGTTTACCTCATGTCCTATTACTCATCTACCATGCTTCTACCTCAAGGCCACCATGCCATGTCCATGTGCCCTGACATCATACTCTTTAATCTCTGTCACCATACATGCACCATGTGTATACCATAAGGAACTCATGTCCCTTGACGTCACTCCTAACCCTAACTCTTTCTAGACTCTTCCTGATCCTTCTAGACCCTAAATCCTTCCAGACTGTTCTAGCCTCTGTCACATGACTTCCAGGTCACGTGCTCTCCATCCATTGTAGACTAATAATAATACTATCTATCTATATCCAGCTAATCCGAACCCTAGCCAAAGTCTGTCCACACTCTTGTCTTATAACATATAACAACACTTCTTTATCTTGAATGATATTTTCTTTTTGCTTTTCTTTATTAATAATCATTGGTTGTAGTACATCTTGATATGTTTATTTACTGCTTCTTCTTCTTTTCATTTGTATCAATCCAATTTATTAGCTAATAGAACTTGGATATGATAAACTTGTTATCCATATCTTTATAAATAACATTTCTCAATTCTTATCAGAATTACAAACAATAGACTTGGTTTATTATTATTATTATTTATTATTTATTTATTTTGGAACTAGGGTTGGGGTTTAGTGTGATGTTACAAGTCACTGTCACAAACTATCACATATCACAATAAAAAATAGTAAAAGGTTCTGGAAGGATGATGTTTTACAACGTATGTAACACATGGTCATTCAGAATAAGCTAGTTGTTGTTATAGCAACCACTTGTCACTCAAGAACAAATGATCTCACAACAAGCAAAGCTCTCCAGTGGGCTATCAAGTAACGAATGGGGGAATTACAAGAGGACTTGACAAGGAGCCCTCGCTGTATTGCTCCTCTATTTATATAAGTTACATGTGGTCCATGCTACAACAATATGTTTACCTCATGTCCATCCACCATGCTTCTACCTCATGTCCTATTACTCATCCA
>Ga0157363_1005662_pt1 | contig 11679 bp, 8 predicted proteins | sample AttsexASBM1_FD_111477 | JGI IMG/M metagenome (GOLD analysis project Ga0157363, IMG submission 111477) | Fungus gardens microbial communities from leaf cutter ant in Ribeirão Preto, State of São Paulo, Brazil - Atta sexdens ASBM1 | ecosystem: Host-associated > Fungi > Mycelium > Unclassified ...
AAATTATACCTTACATTGTAAGAGTTAATTTTAATTTCGATTCAAAACTTACTGTTCAAAATTAAAGATTTTTCTAGTTCTAAGAATTAGAAAAACATAAAGAGTAAATTAAACCGAGATTATAGTACTCATTGTAACTACATTGGTCTCTACATCAATAGAAAAGAGCCCGAAACGAGTTTAGCTCAACGATACATTCCTTCATCCGCTTTCTCCTTGTAACGGCCCAAACAAAACTAAACAAAATAATCGTTCAACTTGTCGAATATAGAAATTCGATTGAATATCAAAGGAGAAGAGCAAGAAAGTGGACTGAAAAGCTATTGAACGGTGCGGCTAACAGGAGCAAGCTTTCGAAGACGCCTCTCTCAGAAGAGGCGACCGAAAGCACGCACGCATGCACGCATCCAGGCATTTATTTACGTCGCGCGAGGGGGGTGGATCCCTCTGTTGTCTGCTCACCCGGAACTCGTCGCGATCGAAGCAACGAGGACGACCTAGAAAGCGAAGAAATCCCGTTGCACTTGACACGACATTTAAAATATATAGAGAAATACACAGACTCGCGAGAATATCTCTCGCATGTATCTACAAGTCTCCCGAACATCTGGGAGGCGTTTTCCTCCTAGAGGAGCAGGCTAAACACTCGTTGCTCCGTCTTGCGTTCCAAAAAATAAGACAACAACGATGTGCCACAAGATTGAATCAAAGAAAGTAAAAAAAAAATGAGGGAAAAATAGAAGATTAAAGCCCGATTGCACCAACATTACTCTAATTTTAAGCGGGGCTTAAAACTCTCTTTGTCCCCGTCTCTTTTCGGTTTTAAAACAAGATAGAGAGAATTTTAAGTTTCGTTTAAAATCAAAGTAATGTTGATACAATCGAATCTGAGTGAAAGGAATCAAAAAAGACAGAATCGCAAAGTCCCAGTTTCCTGAATTGACAGGTGAACGTCTTACCTGACTTTCCCACCGCAAAATTGACAGTGTGCGCCCTGCCAGCCCTCGCGACACACGCAGATGCCATTTTCGCAGACGCCGTTGACACAGGTGTCAGGGTCGCAGCCCGCGTCCAACGTCGGCGACGACGAGGAGGTGGAGGCGGCGGCGCTTACGTGGACCACCCAGCAGACGAGTGCCACCCACAGTAGAAACGGTGCCCACGGCACCGTCGCGATCGCGTTGCCGCCGCCGCTGCCGCTGCCGCTGCTGCCATGGCCACACCGACAACGACACCGCCACTGCCGATCGCAATTCTGCTCGCGGTTATGATCGAACCACGCGCCGCCGCCGTCGTCATCGTCGACGTCGCGACGACGTTTCCGACGGTACTTGGATTTATATAGGAACAAAAACATCTGCACGATCTCTGCCATTTTGATAGGCTTCCATGTCAGGGACAATGGCCGACGGCGACGCGCCGACGAGGGACGCACATACGGGACGACGATGAAGACGAAGGAACTGAAGAGAGAACTGAGACCAGCTTTGCTCTCCTTTGGCTCGTCCCGCTTACTTGTTCTCGCGCGACCCGACTCGGCTCTCGGCTCGATTCGACTCGATTCGACTCGACTCGCCCAACGGCGATCTCGCGCGACGGCGACTCGCTACGCTACTGCTCGCGCGCGCCGCACATCGCGCACGTTGCTGGCAGCTGGACTCTGGTGACTCCGGAGTGCTGGCATACACACACACACACACACACACGCGCGCGCGCACACACGCACACACGGACACACACACACCGCACGCGCGCGCACATACACACACACTTGCCAATGCTGCCAAAGTGCGAACTTGTGCAATGCAACTCAAGAGGGTGCACGAGGAATGCATGACCACCGTCGCGCCACACTGTAGCTGTACTTACTATCCTACGCTTTGGCTGCATTCTGTTTGGATGCAAACAGAACTTTCCATTTATGCCTGTTTATATCAATGTAATTTTAATTTTGATTCAACTGACTCTTCATCTTTGTCTACCTCTAAGAATTAGAAAAAGATGAAGAGTAAATTAAATTAAGATAATCTATATTAAAAGAAATGAATAATTATACAATTAAATTACACAATTAAGTATCATTCTATCTTTCTTTACATTTAATAAGTAATCAAGATAGAATAACACTTGTGTCACTAATGGAAAGCACTTTTTAGAGCTCATAACTCTCATCATTCTGTCTTTATCGTTCATTAGATAAGGATAGAATGGTGTAATAATGTTGATAGAGCTCTTCGAACGTAGCTATTGTAAAAAACCCATTAAGACCCAGTTGCATCAATGTCACTTTGACTTTAAGCGAGACTTAAAACTCTATCTGTCTCGTTTTAAAGCCAAAAAGAGACAGAAAGAGTTTTAAATCTCGTTTAAAATCAAAGTAACGTTGGTGCAATCAGGCATAAGAAAAACAATTATAATCGAGTGTTATTCTCACATGCGAATGATTGAATGATTTCTTAATTAAGATTTATTACACTTGTATTTTGCCTGGTTGCATCAATGTTATTTTGACTTTAAGTGAAACTTAAAATTACCTCTGTCTCGTTTTAAAACCTAAAAAGATATAGAGAGAGCTTTAAGCTTTGCTTAAAGTCAAAGTAACCGAGCCTAAAACAACTCGTGCAACACACATCTTTTCAGCAATATTGCAGCAATATTGCTGCAAATTTCTGTGCTATATACGGGATGGATTAGAAAGGATAAAATACTAAAACCGTCCAAACTAGAGACTTATAACAGAGCCACGAATAATTTTGTCAAAATAAGAGAAAAAATGGTATATATAATAATGTCTATATATACAATAAATATATAAATATTATACAAATAAATATACATAAATGCTTGAGAATCAACACATTTTTAAAAACATAATCAATATATGATATCGAAATTGTGATTATTCCAAACTCCAAAGTGATTATTAAAAATTACTTTTTAAATTACAATTCATTTTAACACGTCATTTTGATATTAATTGACTTATTATTATATATCTATTATTCTGCTTGGGTATGCTTATCAGTAGTTAATGACTTTTAAACGATAAGAAAATTGTCGATATGGACGATGATTTGAAAAACGTTGAATCTGAATAAATAAATAAGAAATGTTTAATAAATATTTTTATTACTTATGAGTATCACATATAACATATATAAATTCTAAAATTATCAGTCAGTTTCCAATCTTTTTTTAATTCGTAAGCACATTAAATAATAATTCAAATTTTAGAAATGCAAACATTGCAGAACTTAACAGTATAGATATCATTTTCCCAGATATCGCTAACATATTTAAAAATAAAAAGTTAATGTTTCAAAGTTTTTATTTGTTATTCTATCATTTTTTAAATAATTTTATTACAATGATGATATCGTTTTGATTAAAATAAAACTATAAACACAATAGGTACGTATAATTTAGGCTTTTACAAATTTTTAAATTAAATACTTTTTACTTTTTACTCTTCACTCGCTTTTTACTTATGTTTAAATTTTTTTATTCGTTTTATATTTTCTAAAACTTTCGTAGCACACTTTAAAGATTTTCTGTGGTACATACCGATTGAAAAATTCTATAATAAGATAAATTAATTAACAAAACAAACGGTTGCAAATCGACATAAATCATCCTGTATCCTGGTTCACCGAATTCGATGAACACAGGCAAAACCAAATGCAGCTAACATGTTACGAAGATAAATAGAAAATAATAAATTATAAGAGAATGACTTTCATAAATTGTAAATATATATATATATATATATATATATGCATGACTGTATAGTTTTCATCCGCTTCCTTCAATTAGAATTACGTAATAACTAATAACGTACGTAATATCATTAAACAATTTGTTTATGCAAATAAACAAAGTTTAGCGAATTAAATCAACTTGGTGTGCATTCCACTTTATGCATAATCATTTTATCTTCGTTTAACATTCGGTAAATAACAAGGATAAAATGATATCAAAACGAAACGTATTCGCACCCTTGAATTGCATTCATACAGATGAAATAAATAGATAAGAAAATAATTTATAATAATTAAATCTATAATAATTAAAATTAATATAGATTTTTAATCGTTAATTAATATAAATTTTGTCATAAGACAGTTAAACCTAAAGAAAAACAGATATATTTAAAACATTCTTTAATCGCGAAAGCAGAGCGCGTTTTCTATTTCCCTCACTCCACTCGCGATCGTAATAGGCGGGTAAATTTACGTCGTTTACGATTGCCATGTGTAATCGCTAGGTTAAGTTTCTTATGGTAGCCGATAACATCGTGTTGCTGATGCATGGCCAGAAGTACAAATTTGCACAAATAAACGCAACTCTGGAACAGTGACCGACCAGCCGGTCAGACACGAGAGGATAGATAACGCCGGCGTGGCAGCTCGTCTGCAAGTCGAGGTGCCGTAAGCGCGCGGTGAGGTTAAGCCATGGCGAAGTATCTGATACAGATCATCGTGATGGGCACGCAGGTCGTCGGCAAAGCGTTCGCGCGCGCGTTACGCCAGGAGATCGCGGCGAGCCAGGAAGCGGCGCGGCGGGCAGGCGGTGGCAGTCAGGGAGCACAACACATCGCCACCAACACCAGGACCGGTCTTACCTTAGAAGAGGCTCTACGCATCCTGAACGTGGAACGTCCTGATCAGACGGAGTTGATCGAGCGAAACTACAAATATCTTATGGAGGCTAATGACAAGTTGAAGGGCGGCTCATTTTATCTGCAGTCTAAGATTGTCCGTGCCAAGGAACGCATCGACGAGGAACTAAAAAATCAAAAGGGAACCGCAACTCCACCACCATCGTCGCAGGAAGCTTCGAGCAATCGAGAAACTTCCAGGGAGCCATGAGATTTGTCCCTAGTCTAAATTTACTTATTCTAACTCTAGACAACTGTACATAATGTCATAATAAACAATAGATTCTGATATTGATTAGCATGGTTTCAAAGTATAGCATGTTGTTTTTTTTTGTCCAACATAGAAATTTGTAAATATGTAATATGATCTTGGAAATGTTGATTTTAAAATGTATATTTTGAACGGGCACAATGTTTGAAACTTTTGTGAATAAAATGTTAGTTTCTATATTAAGAAATATGATTTGTGGGTTTCATATTGCATCATGTTACATGAAGATAAATAAAAGTAGAATATAGCCATATATATGTATATATATTCGTAGGAGATATATTGATTGATATAACAGTCTTTGTGAAGAGAAGTTCTCGCTCTTATACGAGACTTTTCAGTTCTAATAATCAAATTCTAGCACTATTGAGTTAATCCGGCCGCCTTTGCATCATCCGCATCGATTCTATTTTGTGCCTGGCGTATGATCAACCGTTCTTGATTGTGGCGTACAGACCATAAACTTGGCAGGTACTTTGGTTTCATTGTGAAAAGAAAATGTTCTCTCCACATACGTTCCAACTCGACGAGTCCGCTTTCTTGCTTTTGAAAATGCTGTACCACCTGTCGAATAAAATTAAATTGAATAATACAAAGACTTCACAGATTTGTCTCTTACGACGATTTATTTTAAAATCATTACCTTTAAGCCATGTGGCTGATACTTGTTAGCTATCGGTTTCTGAATCAGTGCATTTTTTAATTGTTCGTTCAGACCATTAAGCAGATCCGGTGTAATTTTCTGCTGTCCCGTATGCTCTAGTATATAATTTTCATACTCTTCGCGTTGTCGAGGAGGTAATGTGAACTTTTCTCTCAAGGCCTTAACAGCTGAATGCAACTTTCGGTGGTTATGCAAAAAATTGTCTCGTATGTGTGTCATTGGCCCAATTAACGGTGCATCACACATGTCTGCTAACTTTCTTCTGAGTTGCAGATCATGATTATTGCTGATTTCATGACACGAAGGACATAATAATAATACATCATGAGATTGATGTGCCTTCATTACCACTAAAAAGAATGTTCATTTTGATAAGTACATGTGTATAGAGAAGAATTATATTCTTATATTTATTAGATTGGCATGTTATTCATTAATCAATATAAATATTATTTTTAATATTATATAATGGATAAAAAAACGCTTACATGGGAAATACTTTCGATATTCTCGTGGCACAACATTTTTTCTAATAAATTTCTCAGTGCATCCACAGACTACACATTGATTGAGTTTCACCTGTGTATAATATTGTCCAACTTCTCCCAATGCTCGGCCAGATGGCTCAAAATTTAATCTGACTGTATATGGATCTGTCTCCACAAGTTTTCCTAAATTTTTCGTAATATACCATTCTGCTTTCTTGCGATCGCATGTACACAATATATCTCCATCAGGTGCTTGTAAATAACAATTATGATATAATGGTTTAATTCTAGTAGGTATCGCATTTTTACGATCGTTAATAGTGTTTTTATCTACTACTACTGATTTATTCTTAGCATTTAAAACATTATTAGTAATACTGTCCGCACTTGGTGATCGCTGACTCTTGAACCTTAAACAGATGTATATTTATATATATTTTTCTCTCTCTTTTTCTCATATGTAAAATTTTAAATAATTTATATTAATTCATAAATTTTTATACCTCATATCGACTGTTCTAGCAGGTACACCATGAATCCGCACATTGATATCACTACTCAATATATTATATAAGTAAATTCCTACTCTCTGCCATAACGTATACTTTTCTTTTTCTTTTTGCATTATCTGAAACAAAATTAGATATGAGAAACATAATTTAATAGTCATAATAATCATGTACAAAAAAATATTTAAAAATTCCTACCTTATGATAAACGATAACAGATGCAAGCGCATCACAAGCGGCATACGCAACTTGTTCGTCGGTTAAGGTGCTAGCGTCCCAGTCACCGCACCTAACTTCTATTATTTTGTCCATCTCTATATTAAGATATTCTAAACACATGGCGGCTAAGCTCTTCCGGCTCGGTAGATTAAAATTTTCAGCTAAGGTTCTTAAATCAAGAGTTCCATTAACTCTACATCCATAATCCTTTACAATCTTATGTCCATCTTCAAACGAAGAGATCCCGACTTTAAGGATGTGTTTACTAGCTAACAATTCCTTAACACATAAACATAATTACAAATCAATATTATGCATAATAATTAGTCAAGCTTGAACTTTTTGTGAAATGTTACCTTAAGTTTAGGTGGAATGTATCCAATTTTTCCAATGCGAAACAAAGCAACTACTCCATTGTAAGTAGCTAATTGTAACAGAGAGACAGGTCCTTCTTTGACCCATTCGCAATCGAAACCCAGTACACCATCAGACAGATCACTATCAAAGAAACATATATAACAAATTAATTTTGTTTCATAAGACATCATAAATAATGTTACTATTCCTTCTAGAGATCATGTTTCATCAAACAGATTTGAGAAAAGCAATTAACATAGAAGTAGGACAAGTGTATTGTATTATAAATACAATAAAAGGAAATTAAAGAACAAATTAATCTTATCCCTTGTAATTAATAATAAAATTTATTTTACTAAAGAAAATTCTCTTTGAGAAAAACAGTCAACATAAAAATAGTGTAAATTTATATTATAAAAGGAAACTAAAAAAAATTTATTTTATTCTTTGTAATTAATAAATAATAACAAAATTTATTTTACTGCAAAAGAAGTCTGTTATAAATTAGAAATTAAAATAAATTTTCTTTCGTATAACGATCGCTAATTGTGCCAGCTATTGTTATAGGAAATCCAGATCTTTCTCGGAGAATCCCAAGGACACTTTATACTTATTGCCTTCCAAACACAATAATCTTGGTATTTGACTCTCTCCAGAAAAAAATGTAAACAATAATTATGAAAACGGCCGTTTCCATCATGTTATGAAAAGTCATGAGATATAGCAGTCTGTTATAACGTCTTAGGATGTGATTGTAAGAATATTGTTGAGAAATTAGAAAACGCTTAAAATTAGCAATATTAAATTTCGATTTTCGCTTACCAACGAATACGCTGTACGGCGTAATCGCATTTTTCCGGAGAGTCGGCCAGAATAATCTTGTCTAATATAAGCTTATTCTCTTTGTTGTCATTATCCTCATTATTATTATTATCAGTATCATGCTGATCGCGCTTGGCTGTATTATCAATATCCTTCTTGCCATCGCGATTTTTAATATTTTTATACAAATGCTTGACGCTGCGAAGTACGTTGTTACGATACTTCGATGCCAAAAAGACAAGTCCCACGGTCACGCAAACGAGAAACATGTTGTTACGTGCGGGAACCATTAATCAAAGAGGAGAAAAGACGCTTGAAACGCGCAAAAAATTCGATTTAAAAAATCAACGTTATATATACAATTTCTTCGTTATCGATATACATATATAGATATATACACGTGCGTGTGAGTTACACGTTATGTTACAATTCTAAATAAAATGTCAATGCAAAACAATCACTCGAGCAATTGGATTATAGCACAATTGTAACGATTAAGGCAACTCAGCATATCAATCGATCACAGTGATAAACTCTCTCTTTCTCTGTCTCTTTCTCTCTCTCTCTCTCTCGAAGATTCGTCTCAAAAGCATTAATATTAATATAAAACTGACGCAGCTCGGCGATCGCGCGAAATCATTCGACTAGATAAATCTACGATTATCTGAAATCACGGTCGCCCCTCGAAACTGCTCCATATAAAATAATCATCTCGGTGACCAGCTCCGATCTCATTGAAATTTAACGCGAAACGAGGTTCAAGGGACCCCGTAGCTTTTGAAAAACGACCGGCGTACGCGGCTACGGGTTTCACACACGACTAACTTGAACTAACTGCAACTAACGGAAACGACTTCCGATTAACTACCTACGTAACCTACGTTATCTGCCTGCCGCCTGCCGTCCGGAAAATAGATCATGCCGGTATTATTATGGCTCCTGCACACAAAACGCGATAACTAACAGCAACGCTTGACGCGATAGCCAATCAATGGCTACGTTCCGTTTCACGCATGATGCTTCGCGCATTATTTATCTGCATTGTTTGTATTCATCGAATGTTAAACAAAGATAAATGATACATCATGCATACCATGAAATGGAACGCAATCAATTGCCTATTTCATTTATAGGCCGGTATTCATAGTCTAGGTAGATCTTATATTTAAGATCGTCTTAAGTTCTTAAGAAGTCACGAACCAATCAGAAGGCTGCATTAGTATCTTAAGACATTACTCAAGACAATCTTGAAATAAGACTCGATTATAAATACCGGCCATAGTCAGAGCTTGTACTTAAGGCTTCCTTAAATTTATCTTTAGATGATCAGCAGTCAATGAAATAATTCATACAGTACCTGAAGATAAATTTAAGGAAGGTCAGATTATGAATACGGGCAAATGTCTTGCTTGCTAAAAAGTAATAAATATATAATTTCCACTGCGCGACAAAAGTCGAACTCAATCCAACTTTTGCCACGTGGCGGAAGTAATATTACATCATTTCTAGAAGTTTTGCATGATGAGATCGACTTAAAAATCTATTCCCCTTATTTATAGTCAGACCTTGTACTTAAGACTTCCTTAAATTTATCTTTAGCTCAGCAATGAAATAATTCGTAGAGTATCTAAAGATAAATTTAAGGAAACCTTAAATATAAGGCCTGACTATGAATACGAATAATAGAATTATTGGTTAGTGCAATAACTTCCGCCACAGTATATACAGTAGCGCAACTCTCCTGATTTTATGTTGGCCAAAATAGAGTGCAAGAAATAGGTAAATTTCCTCGGCTCTTTTCCTCTTTTTTTTATTGTTCTCTCTCTCTCTCTCTCTCTCTCTCTCTCTCTCTCTCTCTCTCTCTCTATTTAAGTAAGCATTTCAATATTCCACTTAAACATTTGTCTTTCAAGCATACATGTTCAGATTAGAAATGTAGAGGGAAGTATTATGTGTATTGTCTATTTAGAAATATTGTGTGAGAAATCTTGAGAGATTGGTCTAATTTTTGTGAAAAAGTAATAAAGTGAAAAAGTAATCATAAGTAAGTAGAAAACCGAGCAAGAAAGATCTCTTTTTATTTATTGTATTTTGAACTTATTTTTTGGATATATATATATATATATATATAAATAAATTTCTTTCATATCAACTTTCTCATAATATTTTTATAGATATGTAATTACATAATATTTCTTTATACAAATATACATTTTTAAGTTAATTTAATATTTTTTCTAATTTTTCTATATTTTTTCTTTATTTTTCAATATATTTACAATTTATTTTTATTAATTTTCATAAAGTTTAAATTATTTCATTGCAATCCCTGATGAAAAAATGTTGCTGAAATTATTCTACGTTTTGGAATACTTTTCAACAAAATTTCAGTTTAATTTCAGTGATTTTTAGCTGAAAAATTCATTTTCGATAAAGTTTCAGAAAAATTTCAGCAAAAATTTCAGAGAAATTTCGATTGGATTTCAGTGATTTTTCAATATGTTAGCTGAAAAATTCATTTTCAGTGAAGTTTCAGCAAATTTCAGCAATTTCGCTGAAATGTTCCAAAACGTGGAATAATTTCAGCGAAACTTTTTCACCAGGGACATTAGATTTATTCGCATCGCAAGAAGTTTAGGTGGTAAACGTGGCAACGCTAGGTAACTTACTTATAAAGTATTGTACTTAAGGTACTTATTTCACGCATGCGCACTCCATTTTGGCCGACACTAACATCAAAGGTGCCGACAGAGAATTGCGCTTCTGTATATACTGTGCTTCCGCCAAACATTTGCTGCGTTCTGTGTGCGGAAGCCATAAGGGTGCCGTCCCATGAGCGGAAATTTACAGCGGAATGAAACAGCGCGACTAATCACAACTCTGTAGTCATTATTCTTTTCTGCGATTGTAATTGATCTCGCTGTAAATTTCCGCTCATGAAATGGCACTCTAACGAGCGCGTTTGAGTAAGTAGAAGTTAGGGTATATCCACACAAACTTGTATAGTCGTATAAACATATGCATAACAAAAATTATCTAATCACATTTTTGTGCATTTTTATAAATGAAATAATTTTCTTTATGTATACATTTATGCAGCTATACAAGTTTGTGTGGATACAGTAAAATCTCTCTAATAGTCTGTTTTCTGTTCCTGCACTAGATTGTTTTAGATTATTCTAACTCTCTTTGTTTAAACAAATATGAAATATTTGTTTTACTTTAAGTTCCAAAAGTGTACGCTAATTCAGCCACAAAAAACAAGGGGTCAATTGTGTATCTTCAAATAAGGCGAAAATTACAAAAGTGAGCAAAGATTTATTAGCTATTGATCAATTAAATTATGAATACTCTAGTAAATTTGTTCACTTCTCAAAATAAATCCCAGTAAATTTGTTCGATCCCCAGATTTTATATTTGGCTCATGGAACGATAAAATGGGGAGTACAGATTCTTGTATAACGCATAAAACATCAACAGAGATTTATAAAAATCAACTAATCAGAGTTCTTTATTTCATCAAAAGGAAGAAAACAAAGGATTTAGTTTATTTTCTTATACATTACGTATTATGCGTTATGTGAGAGTCTGTGCTCTCCGCTTTAGTCCGCTTTAGTCTACAATAGGTGTTTTAAGCTTCAAGCCATTATGGCTCCTGCACACTGGATGCGGAAACGCTTGCCGCGCGGCAA
>Ga0157363_1005663_pt1 | contig 11678 bp, 4 predicted proteins | sample AttsexASBM1_FD_111477 | JGI IMG/M metagenome (GOLD analysis project Ga0157363, IMG submission 111477) | Fungus gardens microbial communities from leaf cutter ant in Ribeirão Preto, State of São Paulo, Brazil - Atta sexdens ASBM1 | ecosystem: Host-associated > Fungi > Mycelium > Unclassified ...
CACACACACACACACACACACACACACACACACACACACACACACACACACACACACACACACACACACACACACACACACACAAAATAACATATAATTCATATATTTTTATAATTAAATATATTATGAATAATATTAGCAATACCTTATAATAATATATTATACTTTTAAACTTAATGACTAACACAGATCAAAAACTTTTACAATTTCACACTAGTGTTGTCTCTGAGAACGAGCGTCATAACAAAATAGCAATAAGGTGAAGAGTAAGAATGGTAATAGGCATGAATATTGACACATTTCAATTTCAAGCGTCAAATGAAAAGTATCCTGGACAGCTCTGATTTAGAGTAATCAAAACGGTGATATCTTTTTATAATAATACAAATAAAAAATATATCTTAAATATCCATAGAGCAGAAAACGCGCCATAATAAAAAACAAATAGCTTGTCATAAAGTCTATTCTTTTTAACTGAACTTCTTGCACGGTTCATTTTTTCTCTTTTTCTTTTCAACATGGAGAGAAAAGGAAAAAAAATGACTCGTGCAAGAACTTTATCTAAAAAGAACAGACTTATAGAAAGATAGATAAATTATGCAATTGCATAAGACTGACACAAAGCTACTATTTTAATATATACGGTTCAATTTCCTTTTCGCTCCATTAGTGATAAATTCTAGCAAATGTACATTTGTATTCAATACGAAGGAAAGTAATTTTCGCAAATAACACATATCAATGATTTAGAAAAAGAAAATACAAAATTAAAAACTCTGTCTGATGAGAAATGTTAGTAACATGAGTAAGTGTTGTTTCTTCTTACAGAATAAAATATATTTTAGCACAGTTATATGTGTAACGATAAAAGAAAACATGTGAAAAGATATCAATATTCAAAAAAAGATTAATAAAAACGCAAGAGTGCAAAAAGCAATTTATACAAAAGAACAAATTTATAAAAAAAACTTTTTAATTGTACAGCACAATAAACAATTTAAATACAAATTAAAATTTAATGTCATGGTTCTAGCTTACACATTTAGGCTAATACGAAAAATGAAAATAGATGTATATAAACGTGTAAACTCGTCGATTATTTATTAGTGTATAAATATTGATAGTGAAGTAAACTAAAATATATATTTACTACGCTTAATTACAATTTGTACAGAAAATATAATTAGTAACTTTAACATTTTATCTTTTATCTAGTATCGCTAAAATTTGATTTTTTTAGAATGTGTTTGTCAGTATATATATAGTATATATATATATATATATATATATATATATATATATATATATATATATATATATAGAGTGAACAAGTTTACTTCATAATTTTAATTGAAGATGTACAATTGTATAAAAAAATTAAATAAGCAATAATAAGATATACAAGGATGCGTTATGAAATTGGGATATTTAAGATAGGATTAAAGAAAATTGCAGGAAATTTAGGAGGATAAATCATAAATAAATGTATTCAAACAATATGTAATTCAAGAAATTATTAATAATCAAACATAAAAATATCAATTTCCATGAAATACATATGTACAGTAATGTATAATGATGAACTTAATTTCTATTATTTATACAGAAATATTTTTATTTACTGATTTAATCAATTTAACAATGTTATATAGCTGACTGCCCATGAAAAAACATGATGTAAATATATAAATATAAGTGACAATAATTTTTAAGAAATATTTGAAGATATCTCATCCATAAGTGAGATATCTTTATGATCACTGTATTTTATTATACTAACAAAAAGAATTTTGTAATTTTACAAGATCTAATGTACGTGAGAAAAATAAACATTTATCACCTATAAATGCGCTATTTATTTCGCATAATTTATTGTTCATATATTATAGAAATGCTTAAATGCAAGAAAAATAAATGAAAATAAATGTAACATAATTATAAATTATGAAAGCAACTACAGACAGAAGTTGAGTATTATAAATTTGATATAGACTATATTCAAAATTCACTGTACTGGCAAACTAGCAAAATTCACTATACTGGCAAATATCAAATTCATAATATTTAATTATAATAATTATCATATAATATCATATAATAATATTAAATGTTAAATTAAATGTTAATTAAATGTTAAATATGTTATGCTCTGTATGATATATATTAATTTACAATATTTACGCTTAGAGCTGTTTTTCATATTTTAAGATAGCTTCTTTTCGTTCAATTTTCCAAGCATTTTTGATGCCACAAACATGTGTGTTTTTTGCTACCACACGATGGCATGGCACGACATAGGCAACATAATTCTTAGAACATGCATTTCCCACTGCTATTGCGGTTTTAGAATCGTAACCCACCATCCGGGCGACTTCCTCGTACGTGGTGACCGTTCCTCCAGGGATTCCAGTCAAAGATCTCCAAATTTTAATTTGGAATTCGTGCCTTTCATGAAAACATGAATGGAATCAAGCTGTGAATAATGGGATGAAAGATTTTCACGATAACAGTATCTATTTTGTTGTCAGCATCCTTCAAAGTTTGAGTTAAAGGCCATTTCGCTTTTAGATCTTTGAGAGTAGCCGCCTCATTATCATATTCATCGTCAATAAATCTCAAGTACGTCACATTTTCGTCGGTGTCGGTTACGGTAATAAGGCATTTTCCGATTGGTGTTCGATGAAACACGTACAGCAATCGAAACGTCATGTAATTACTTTTATATTCATCCACTGTTATACTTCGAAATACAACTATGATTATAAAATTACTGAAGCAAATTAAATAATCCGAAACGCAAACATATGATCTGTTTTCTGTTCCTACTAGACTGTTCCAGAACTCTCTTTCTCGCTTTAAATAAATAATATCACGTATATCTACCTCACTTTAAGTTCCAAAAGTGTACACTAGTTTAACCATAAAAAACAAACCTGTAAATTTGTCGCGTTCAATCATGGGGGTATCAATCATGAAACTTTTTTTCTAGGATGAAAAGTGAAAAATGAAAAATTTCTCCATTAATTTCAATGGTTAAAATATCCTAAAATATCCTAAGGATAAAGTTTCATGATTAATATCCAGCACTCAACTGTTACGCAGTAGATTTGAGGGTCGATTGTGGATTTTAAAAGAAGATGAAAATTATAAAAGTGAGCAAAGATCATTAGGTATCGAATTATGAATAGTCTAGAGAATTTGCTCACTTTTGTAATTTTCACCTCATTTGAAGATACACAATCTTGTGCAGATCCGTGAGCTCTGCTGAACGCGACCAATAACAGCAAGCGGATCCTTCCTTCCTTCCACCTCAGCCAATCGAATTTTCGGATTTCGACCTCCAAAGCGAATCCATTCTACTACAGTTGAATCTGCTGAACGCCCAATGACTACATTCAGCGAATCACTCAACAGTTGAGCGCTCGCTGCCATTGGTGTATTCTTTTAGATCATCCAATCAGCATTTTTAATTTGGAAGAATACATCAATGGCCCAGTTTCCTGAGGGTTTTAATTAACTACAGTATTTCCCTGTTATAATCGAATGACAAAGGAATGCTCGACTGTAGTTGGTTGGTTCTTACATTCTGATCCAGTTTAAATCTTCAGTGAAAACTTGGCCAATAGCAGCGAGCGTTCACTCAACTATTGAGTCCGCTGAACGCAGCCACTGAGTGCATCCAGAAACATAATCGGTCATTAAGCGCTGGAGTGCGTTCAGAAATTACGCCCAGATGACTTTAAGTAATAGGTTACATTATGTATAACAAAAATGTATCCAAGAGTTATCTAGGCGTAATTCCTGAACGCAGCTCTAGAGTCCTATAAAAGAAACGCAAATAAGTTTCACTTGTTGATTGACTGATAGTGGCCATCAATAAAAATTGTGAATATCAAGCTCGCAGCTGATTCTTTGTACATATATTTTTTTAGTCCGATATTTTATGTATTGTACGACAGGGCTTTTCAAGCTTGTTGATTATAGTTATAGGATAGAGACATTTCTCGGATCTCTCTATCCTATAACCAATCAACAGGTTTGAAAAACTTAGTTTTACGATACATGAAATATCAGCCTTAAGGCAATTCTATATTGGACGTCGCAAGTCAGCTTATTGCTTTCACCAATCCGATGCTTCAATTTTAAAGTCGCTTGATGCTTATGATGCTTCCGACGCTACGATATGACCAATGTAGAATAGCTTTTATGCCGCCTTTGTTAAGCTACTATTTCATTTATGCATTTTTGTCGAACGACAAATTTTCCAAGTCTGTTGATTGGCTATAAAACAAAGAAGTCCGAGATCCTCTGTCTTGCAGCCAATTAACACGCTTGAAAAATTTGTCGTACGACAAAAAACGGACGTATGTAATATTGGCCTGTAAGTAACTGTAGTGAGATTACTGAAATATAAAGCACTGGCGTTAAAAGTATTGTCTCTTGAGAGCTATTCGGGGTCGTTCCGAATGAACTCGTACTTGAAATATAGGATTCACACTACATACATTCGTCATACGACGTCTGACATTCATTGTTACGATGATCGTATATAGGCCAGTTCTACAATACAATCGTAAGCGGTAAGCCGTAAGAAATTAACCAATCATAGTCGATTATTCTTCTCATACTTAACTGTGATTGGCCAATTTCTTATGGCTTACGATTTCGCCCTTTTGTAGAACAGGCAATAGTGTGAATCCTACGTTTCAAGTACGCTGGGTTCCCCCGAGTAGCTGTTCCCAAGAGACAAACAATGCTAAAGAGCATTTCAAGTGGAACTTTTTTCTTTTCTAATTTATACTTAGCTATGATTGCGCATGTGCAATACCGTCTATTGCACATGCACAATTATAACTGAATACAAATTAGAAAAGAATAAAGATATCAATTAGAACGTTCTCTCTCGGATTATTCTTAACATAGGGCCGCATTCCAGTAGTATTTCAGTGAGCGAGATATATCCGATGCAAGTAATCAACTTTAGTGATGGAATCGGCATTCATATATGATTATCTCATTATTTAGAACTATGATTCTGAAATATTACTTTAAACAAATATTCTTCAAAACTCAGTTGATACATTTTTCATTATAAGCACTTTAAATATTTAAATATTCAAACTTAGCCTAAATATTTACAAAATATACAAACCATATAAAGAAGTAATTACGATGTTAAGTAAAACTTTACAAATGAATACTTTACTTAATGATATATTTTTTAATCATATTAGGTGTCGCATTAGTATCCATACGACATAAAATTCCACGATTTCGTGCATCAGTTAACAATGCCTTCCACATTTTATCTTTCTGCAAAGCAAAAATTTGCTGGTTAATTAAAATATAAAGAGTAGCACAAATTTCCACAATAATTTTCTTCATATTCTAACTCGGATTATACTTTCAAATATAGAGGAATAATTCTATCTTAGCAAAGAAAACTTCTAACAGTTGCAAAAGTGATCATTATGTTGAATGCAACTAGTGGATACATCCAGTAGCGCAACCACTCACTACTTCCAGAATTAAAAATTTCAGGATTATTTTTTGCTTACCATGAAAGTACGAAAATTTCCACATAATATTAAACTATGTTTAGCTCTTGTAAGTGCCACACAAAGTCTTTGTTTATCTGATAAAAATCCAATACCGCTGCTTCTCACGCAGGACATTATTATAATATCTCGCTCTTGACCTTGAAAACCGTCAACCGTATTAACTTCAAAGCTAATTTTCTTTTTTATGTCATCTGGTACAGACGATATCCTATAAAAAAAACATATGAATTGTAAATTTACTATTTCTTTACAACTTATGAAAACTATTGCTTTTGCACACACATACTTTTCATTAATTTTATTTAGTACAAGAGTTCTTTGATTGTTATACGGTGTGAGAACTCCGAGAGTAATAGTAGTACTCGTTGATTCCCATTTGGTGCATTTCAACATTGTATAAATTATATTGGCCACAAATTCTGCTTCAGTGGTATTGGAAAATTTATCATAATTTTGAGTGAAGTTATGATCCAAAACTCTGTATGCATGAAATGGAAATTTCATTCTACAATCGGCAGCGTTTTTCAATTTACCATCATAGAAGTATCTATTAGGCCAATACGAGATCGCGTACTCCATACGATATTGCATGTCCAACATTATAATTGGATTGTTCGATTGAGATGCGAAAACGTTTTGTATCCTAGAAAATACTGATTGATCTAATCCCAATTTCTTCGCTCGTTGGCTTAGAATGGTTGCTGGTAGTTGATTTGGATCGCCTACCAGAACTAATGTAGTCACTCCCAACATTAATGGTATCAAAGTCTCTGCTTCGCAGCTCTGTGTCGCCTCATCAACGATACATACAGATATCCTTTCCTTATGACCGCCAAAGAGTGATTCCATCTGATTAGTGTAACAAGAGGAAAGTGTACAAGCAATTATATTAGCACCCTGAAGAACTATGTCTTCTGACATACGCTGATACCTGGCGCGTTCCTTTGAATTGATTTCGTCTATCGATTTATTAGATTTCATAAGTTCATATTTCACTGTTGTTTCAAATAGTTTTCTATTGAGTGAATACCTCTTTTCTTCTTGTACGTTTTGGATACTTCCAAGTTCGGCATTAAATGAATTAATATATGCTTGTAAAATTGATAAATCTTCAATGTTATTATTCGTATTTGTTTTTATACCTTTACTCATGTTTATTAGGTGGCGTTTCGCTATCTGTGGTACAGAAATGTCTTTAGTTTTTGGATGCATAGATTCTGATCGACCAATGCGTACCATATTAAAACGTTTCTGTTTTAGGATAGATCTGATATGTAAGAGCCTTATCACAATTTCATCAATAGCGGCGTTAGACGGTGCGCAAATCAGGATTCTCAAAGATTTCTTGTTTTGACATCCACCATATAATATTTGAGTCACCAGATTTACAATAACTTTAGACTTGCCCGTCCCCGGTGGGCCCTGAATAAAGCACAATTTAGCCTCTTTCTTTATTACAGCATTCGTCACCCGAAATACAGCCTCTAATTGCTTCGAATTTAAATCTTCTTTTGTTACTAATGAAGAAGATGTAAAGTGTTCATTTAGTGGTGGTAATTGATAGTCTTCAATTTTCGGATTCACAATCAACTTTGACAAGGGTGAATGAGGGAGATATTGTAATGCCTGTACCATTCTGATATTCGATCGCAAATATGTGACCGTTCGGAGTCTTTGCACTCTATTTACGATAATGTGTTCAAGAGGTCGTGTCCACACGCTGTATTTTATAATTGTATATGGATCTTTTACATAATTCTTTAAATCACTATTATAATATGTGGAACCTGGGATAATCATGTGTTGTTGCATATTGATGACATATGCGAATATCTTATGAAAGATTTGTTTACCATGTTGATTCTTGACATACTCAAGATATACCAGATCTCCGTAAATAGGATGATTTTGTTTATTAAAATCTTCTTTATTGACTAGCACTTCAAGAGTCAATTTTGTCAAGAATAAATTAGTCGACGGTATAGGGGTGTGCGTAATAGAATTCTCAACTATAGAACACATCACGGTAGTACGTTGCATATTCTTCTGAATCATTTCAAAATCTTTGGTCATGATGCACCACATTTCGAGTAATAGAAGAGGCATCGCGACTTCATAATACTGTTCATAAGAATCGTAAAATAGTTTCATAGCCTGAAGTTCATTCTCCGATATTATTGGCGGATCGCACTTTAGATAGCGCTGTTCTTCGAGCCACACAGGATTCCACATAAAAATGCGAAGTAGGAACTCTTCCAATTTCGGGCGCCAATCTGCACAGGTTACAGATTTTTTTAATTTATTCGTAGGTATAGGTGCATCTTTCCCTATCAATTTCCTTAAAGAATTGCCTTGGTCAATATCGTATTCCTGTACTTCGGATTTGTTAGAAAATGTCACTTTTTTAATTTTTTTCAGTTTTATGCTCGACTTTAAAACATTCGATTTCAAACTGTTTGGTGAAAAATTTTCTTTTTGTACCACAGAACTACGTTCGGTCGATCTATCTCGCAATTCTGACACTTGAAAAGTAGAATCAGTATTAATATTATTCTTTTTTGTAATATCCTTGCTATTGCTACGTTTTTTTTTATTATTATCGGTCGCTTTGAAATCTAATGTACTTTTCTCAGACGCAGTGTTTATATTATTTAAATATAAGGACTGTTGCAATGATGCGGCAATGTTATTTACTGCATCCTTAGAAACGTCCGTTTTTTGATAATTCTGTGTCTTCTTATCGGAAATTGTAGATTCTTTTAATACATTAGTTGCATCTCTTGATTTCTTCTTAGATTGATTACTTGATTTTGATAATTCTGCAGATTTATCTGGAAGCGATTTAGATACTCGTGGTTCTTGTTCAGTAATGAGAAAATCGCCACGAGTTTTAAAGGATACTTTAGCTCTCGGTTTATTCCTACGTTTAGTACTTTGATCGCTTTCGGTCGTCAGCTTCTTCTCTTCCGTAGCAATCTCCTTCAATTTCATCTTTCTTTGTTCGATTATTTTCTTTTTTTCATCCTTAGAAATTGATAGCCCAGATTTTCCTTCACTTGATGAGGAATTGTAAGTCACCGATTTAGATTTATCTTTGCAGTCCGTATTCTCTTTTTGTTCTTTATTATGAAGATTATCTTTAAGTTTTGCTTTTAATTTCGACACGCTCTTTTCTTTTATTGTTACTCTTGATTGTGAAGTTTCATGTACTTTTGTTGCTTTGTCTTTATTATGACCAGATCGTCTTCTTTTTATAGGTAAACTTAATGGTTCTATTAATGGAATCAGTTTTTTTGAAGATTTTACAATTAATTTTTGTTTTATACTTTCTAACATATGTTTATTTAACTGTGTATCTTGTTTTACATTTGTTTTCTGTTTGTTTTTGTCAATGTTATTGATATCGGTAATCTGTTTGCTTCTATCAATACTACCGATGTCAAAATTGTCAGAAGAGCTTGGTTCATCTATGTCCATCGCATTTACTTCTGTGATCGGTGCAATGAATTTTTGTTTTGCATCTGTTTTCTTTTTGTCATCAATTTTGACATCAGTAATATGTTTGCTTTTATTAACATCTCTAGTATTACGATCGTTAGAAGGACTTGTCTTATCTATATTCATCGCATTTACTTTTATGGTTGGTGCAATTAATTTTTGTTTTACATTCTCTATTGTTTGTTTTATTAATTCTACACTTCGTTTCGCATCTGTTTTTTTTTTTATATTAATCTTAATATCATTAATCTGTTCGTTTACATCAATACATCTTGTATTAGAATCGTTAAAAACACCTGTCTCGTCTACATCCATCATATCTATTTCTGTGAGTGATGCAATTAATTTTTGTTTTACATCTTTTATTGTTTGATCATTTAGTTCTAGATCTTTCGCATGCGTTTTCTGTTTCGTTTCGACATTAATATTGACATTAATAATCCATTTATTTGCATCAATATCTCTCGTATTATGATCGTTAGAAACGCCTTCCTCGTCAACATCCATCGAACCTACTTCTGTTGTCGGTGCAATTAATTTTACACTTTCTATTGTTTGTTTATTTAGTTCTACATCTTGTGTATGAATTTTCTTTTTAATATTAATATTTGCATCAATAATCCGTTTGTTTGTATCAATATCTCTCATACTGTGTTCATTAGAAGCGCCTGTCTCATCTACATTCATCATACAAACTTCTGTATTCGATGCAATTAATTTTTGTTTTACACTTTCTATGGTCTGTTTATCTAATTCTAAATCTTGTTTCGCATGTGTTTTCTGTTTCTTTTTGATATTAATATTGATATCATTAATTTGTTTATTTTTATTAATATCTCTCGTACCAGAATGATTAGAAACGTTTGCTTCGTCTATATCCATTGTATCCACTCTTGGAATCGATAAATTAGTACTACAATCATCTTCTTTGTTTTTAATTCCAATATCGAAGTTTGTACGTGATTCACAAGACATTTCTTTACTACAAAGAACCTGGGAAGTACATGGAAGTATCTCGGACTGTTTGATTATCTCAGACGGTTCAATATTTAAAATTTCATCATCCCAAATACCCAAATCGATTTCATCTTTTATAATCGAATCACACACAACAGGTTTTATATCTTCATTGAGTAATTGACTTCTGGATAATCGTTCCAACCATGGATTATTTTCATCTTCACTGTCTGTTAAAATAATGACCTCGTCGTCGATATTTAGCAGACCAATTTTCTCGGTATTTGATTCATCATCATTGGTACATTCCTGTTTTATCTCTCTTTTATTCTCTGTATTATCGTCATATTTGATATCAAATAACTGGGAATATGGAAATACTCCCTCCTCATCGTCACTTAAATTGACAACATCGATCTCGGAAAATCGCGTTTTTGGTTGATGTTTTGTTTTTTTCAATTTAATCGGTGATTTGCAAGTTGCGTGTTCAACTATATTTGCTCCTTCATCGTCTGTTATTTGTAGTTCACTTTCACATTTAGTAATTTGATTAGCTTTACATACAAAATTTGAATTCTCTGTGAAATATAATGCATTTGTTTTATTAATGTTATTCTTATATATTTTTTAATATAAGTTTTACTTATACCTCTATCATTAACATCATCTTCATTGTTACTTTCAACACTAGAAACATTCAGATTGTCATCAAAATCCGATTTATTGCCGTTTAAACATTTTGCAGATGTCAGATTATGTGTCATAGTGTTCTTCTTCTTTACATCTTCTGCTAATGATGCATGAATTATTTCAATATCATCTTCTACATTTATATCATGTCTGATTTTTAAATTATTAGTAGTATTGCTATTAAGAGTCTGATTACTGTGAGATAAATTAGAATCAATTTCTGTGACAAAAATTTAAATAATTACAAAATTTATTACAGAATATTGCAAATTATTTATTCCTTTTTCATCTATTTATATTATTTTAAAAATAAGGATTTACCTTTTGAAGAACTAGAATCATATTTATTAGTATTATATGTAACACTTGGTTTTTTATTAGGAACTGTCATATCGCTTATTAAATTAGATCCAGGTCTTTTTCTAAAATCATGATTTACGTGAGATATAATTCCTTGCGATGTATCGTTATTTAAAATCGTCCTCGATAAAGCAGTAGTTTCTTCTTCTTCTTCATCAAGTTCAGGTGACTAAAAAGAAATTCATATGATAAAGATTTAATAACAAAAATTCCTACAAAAAAATTATATATTCTGAGAACATCCTACCTTAATGATGCAAACTTTATAAATATACAATGTCTCTTTACTTGAATCAATATCAGGGCAACCAATGCTAATGATATCGTTCTCATATAGTTTGACTGTATGCTGACACTTTTTTTCATCGCCATTAATAAAAATGCCATTTGAACTCTGAAAAAAAATCAAGAATTAATATTATTCAATTTATAAATATCACATCAGTATTGATATGGTTATTTCTCATACATACTCGTAAGTCTGTGACATATAAACTTTCAGTGTCTCGAAAAAAAATACAATGTCTACGAGATACAAGTAAACTAAGACAAAGAATATCATTGTCCTTGCCTCTACCACAGGTGTACTGAAAAAATACAATATAAAGATAA
>Ga0157363_1005664_pt1 | contig 11678 bp, 9 predicted proteins | sample AttsexASBM1_FD_111477 | JGI IMG/M metagenome (GOLD analysis project Ga0157363, IMG submission 111477) | Fungus gardens microbial communities from leaf cutter ant in Ribeirão Preto, State of São Paulo, Brazil - Atta sexdens ASBM1 | ecosystem: Host-associated > Fungi > Mycelium > Unclassified ...
CCCGCATGTTGATTGTATTGTGTGATTTCACCCTTAAAGTTGATGATTATTGACGTTAGGAAATCTGTCACAGAAGTAAAATGTCTATAATTGTACTGTTCCATATGGGACAAAAATCGAAATACACATTTTTTCTATACACATTTTTTCAGACAGAATAAGCTAAAATAAACCAGAAATTAAATTCAACGCATGGTGGTTCCATCATGTTTCGGTGCAACAACAAAATAGCGTAAAAAGTATAAAGTAACTAGGCAGAAACTGATGTTCAAGTAAAACAATACGATTGGTGGGCGCAAATTACGCCACATGTAATGGCACTCTAAATTTAAAATGGATCTAAAATGGATAATTGATGATCTAAAAGAATAACAGCGAGCGCTCGCTCAACTGTTGAATCTGCAGAAGGCAGCCAATATAGAACTGGCTTTAGAGTATCGTCACATGCGGTATAACTTGCGCCCACCAATCGTTTACAGTTCATTTTATTTTAAAATTGTCTTAAATAATGTCTTAAGATGCTAATAAAATCCTTGGATTGATTTATGACATCTTAAGACTGTACTTAAGACAGTCTTAAATGTAAGAATCGACTATGAATTCCGACCTACTTTGCGTCGTGAAATTGGTACTGAATCTTTCATTGTTTAATACATTTTGTTTCTTTTTCTAAAAAAAGAAAAACATAAAGTGTATTCTTTTTCGATTCTTGCATTTATTTATTAAGACTGTCTTACAATTTTAAAATGTTATAAGTCAATCCGAAAATTTATTAGTATCTTAAGACAATATTTAAGACAGTTTTAAAATAAAAACGGACTATGAATATTGATCCATAGCGTTTCACAATTGGCAGCCTTTTCTCTTGACGCGACATTCATAAACAGAGAAGGCGGAGATTTAGAGATAGATGCTTGCAAACTAAGGCTACGTTCCAAAACTTCCTCTCCGAGAAAGATTTTACTCTATATGCTATAGTATACGTTATGTGTATACATTTTGAATAAAGTTTTCCTCGGAGAGGAAGTTTTGGAACGTAACCTAAGCAAACCATGTTATTCCTTCTACCATAATACCAGCTGTCAGAATGACATATTCTAGTAAATAAAATATAACGTATTCTAGTAAAATTACTAGAATACACAAGTTACGCTTATGCAGGGCTACGTTCAGCTTCCCATCCGGGTGCTCCTCGAGTCATGTCATCTTTATTTAACGTTTGGTAAACAACAAGAATGATATGACATCCAGGAAGCACCAAGGTGGGAATCCGAACGCAATCCAGAATATCGATTCTCTAACTTTTATTATGGTGAAAATGTGAGCCATTTCACATCGCGTGATTCCCTAACTTGCATCATGATGCAATTTCAGGGGAATTTGGCAAGAAATTTCTTGTCGAATGATAAGATCCGAGAAAGAAAAGCTAAGAAATAGAGCGAAAGAGGAAACCACAGCCGACTGAATCGACTGAATTGACAATTTTAAAGTTAAATATAATTTTGCACAGTCCAAAGACAAAAATAAAAATGGCAATATACATGGTAGCAATTTTGTTATTGGATAAAAAGGAAAGAGATTTTTGAATCACATATGAGAATTAGACGAATGCTTAGAGAAATTCATTTTCAACAGAATTTTGTAAATAATGGCAGAAAATTATTTAGGCCCAGTTTCATAACTCATGGTTTACTTTTAATTACTTTTAATCAAAGTTTTATTCGTCATCCATTTTCAATTCTAGAATTGGAAAAAAATAAATTGAACTTTATGGTCGTAATCCATTTATGCTGACAACGCTCATGAACATCGTTTATTTTCGTTTAACATTTGACAAACAACAAGAATGAAATGATTTTTAAATGAACGTGAATCGGACCTCGAATTATATTTTACTTCACATTTTCACATTTTTCCGCACACCGGCAAATCTAGTGATTTTGTATTTTCACTTCGTCGTTACAGACTCACGTGGACAAACTCATGTGAGATGAAAGTGCGAAAAGTGAGTGATCTCACTCGAATTATAGAATCGACCCCCAGGGTTATATCTCACGTAACTTTCATGACACCCTTACAGAATCGATCCCTAAAACTCTAGATATATCAAAGTAGCACATTCTTTTTATTTAAGTCGAAACGCCGACACTTTCCTATTGGTTATTTTGATTGCCATTTTCGACCTAGTCCGTCCAATAAGCGCTAATATTGGCTACATTCAACGAATTCAACAGTTGAGTGAGCCTTCGCTGCTATTGATGTATTCTTCTAGATCTAAAATGTTGATTGGATGATCTAAAAGAATACCAATAACAGCGAGCGCTCACTCTGTTGAGTCCGCTGAACGCATCATTCATAATTATAAGGTGTTTTTCATTTAATGACACAAGTCGACACAAGCATCATTCTATCTTTAACATTTAGAGAATGAAGATCGAACGATATTTGTGTCAATTTTTATATCATCAAATGGAAAATACTTATAGTATCTCATCTCTCGACTGTGTATTCAAGATGTGGAGTTAAGTTCGGATTTACAATAGGTTTTTTAAGTTTTAAACCGTAAGAAATTGACCAATTACAGTCGAATGTAAGGAGAATAAGTGATTTATCCATGTTTCTTATAACTTAAGACTTAAAAATCTATTGTAGATTTCTCTGAATCTACAATAGCTGTTTTGAGCCTTAAGCCTTAAGAAATTGACCAATTACAGTTAAATGCGAGGAGAATAATCGATTGCGATTCATTCATTTCTTATGGCTTAAAACTTAAAAATCTGTTATAGGATCTTCGGACTTACAATCAAATGCAAGTAGAGTTGGAAAAAACCTAGGTTTTTTTTAATATTAAATCCAACTTACTGGATATTACCCGATTTTATCCCGTTTTTCTGGTTAAAACCATAGTAATTTTCCAGAATGTGTCTTTTATCTTTGATTTCGATGAAATTATGCTCATTTGAAGCGTTTTCAATCATTCAAAGAATTTGGCAAAAAAATATTTAAATATGATTCTGCAGTCTAGTAAAACGAGTGAATATTTTAGATAATAAATGCAATAAAATAGATATTGATAATCCTAAAAAAGAATTTTGCGCGCTGACTCTTATTAGCTTTAAATCTTAAAGCTTAAATTAAAATTATTATTGTTATTTAAAAAATTTTGCATTTTTATAGCGAATTTCTTTAGCTGCCCAATAGAGAGAAATCTGAAAATGGACACATCCCGATCTTTTTCATATACCATAGATATCTATACTAATACTAGATCGTTAACTTCTTAGATTTAATAGCGGCAACAGTGTATGTGTTATATATATGTACGATGTGTGTGTATGCATGGGCAAAATGATTGGAGCGGCCATTTAATAAATTCAATCAAATATCCGGCCATTTACAATGTTTTAGTTGAAGTAGCGATTTAATACTAGTATAGACATCTGTGACCAAATCTCATAATCAGGGAGAGAGACTAATGCCCATATTCATAGTCAGATCTTGTACTTAAGGCTTCCTTAAATTTATCTTTAGAGGCAGCCAATGAAATAATTCATAGAACATCTAAAAATAAATTTAAGGAAGTCTTAAATATAAGGCCTGACTATGAATACGGGCATAAGGAGACTTCATTTAGGACATCTAAGTCCTCAGAAAATGAATCCATTTTGAGTTTCGAATTTTCATTCTCGACATTCGCGACGCTTGTGAGCTTAGTACTACTGCGCATAATAAGTGCGCTATAGAAAAAAGTATCATCATTAATGCGATTAATCTTCATTAGGATTGTCAGGAAGAAAGATTAACCGCAGATAAAATCGCCTTTACGGGGTAAAGTTACGTGACTTGTTTTTACGGCGCACTCATTATACGCAGAGACTATAGAGTGGGTATAAAGAGAACGCCAATGAGCTGAAAGTCGCCATTTGGTGTTCTACATCTGAAATATCTATATGACGCAATTCCTCTTAATCTCTTTTTTCTTTGACGTTGTCTTCTTGTAACTAGCAGTAAGGATACCTAATGGCGTAACCAATCAGCGTTAGTTCATAAGAGTAATGTCCACGTTTTTGTGGATCTATATGGGCTAGATAAGGATGAACAATCAAAGTTAATTATTAATAATAGAATATTATTGATATCCATAGAGTATAGAGAATAGGAAGCTGAATACATGGATGAGGCCATCAAAAAGCGTGATCAAAAATGATCTTCTGAATTAGTTCGATTGAGATATCGCTTTCGTTCCATCACATCGTTCTCGCAGTTTGCATAGTAGGTCATATCAATTTTACATGAAGAATGTTCCATTCTTCATGCAATTTTAATAACAATTTACGTCTTCCTGTTACTGTTAGAGATATCAAAGTAAGAATAATATCTCTATTCTTAAATTTTTCTTCTTTTTCTCTAAATTTTGGCTAGGCAACCCAAAGGTTAGTAACTAGGCCATTGATGTACGCTGTGTCTGATGTTTATTCGTGGGATGGTTGCAAAACCTGATTAAGTTGAGATCGATATAGATGCTTCCTCTCCCCCATTCCCAGACTCCTGCTACCACATTGGTGAGTCGCGCGCCATGGGAAAAAAGAAAGTTTAAAAGATTGTTGGCCTTCATGTAAGTCAAGAGCAGGGGACATAATTTAGAAGAGGAAAGGTGAAAGGCAGGAAGGAGATTTTGAGAGCAATCAGGAAATTTTTTAGCTATATATTTTCTGATTGAGCTCGTGTTTGAATTAAATTTTTTGCAATGGAACAATAAGTAGTTAACTTATTGTTTGATTGAGTCGCGATTGTCCCCGCAGAGACAAGCTGGTGAGCCCATACCATATTGACTCTGTGCAGATTCTCATTAGTATGATTATATCTTAGTTGATTAATTAATACTATTTCTTCTTTTGTTAAAATAATCTTATGAAACCATGTTTTCCTAGAGCTTATATGAAAGTATTCGTAATAGAGTGTACTTTTGAAGACTGAAGTTGCTTTCATGTATGCTTCACTTTGTCGATTCGCCTATACAGTCGATTCCATCAAGAGATTCCTCATAAGGAACCCTAAAAATCAGCTTATATCCATCCATCGCCGATTTAGAGACCTGGCTAATAAATTCATTGCCAGTGTGAGCCAGAAGAGTGTAATCTCCCTTCTCTGTTGTGATGTTATTATGAGGCTTATTTAATGTAGACTATGTAATTGCTCTGTACCTTTGCAAAGTTCTGTAATGCTTCGAGCGTAGTTTCTGAATCTGAAAATATAACACTCTTCGAAATTTCAAGATTTCCAATCGCCTGAATCACCTGATATATAGCCCACAATTCAGCTGAGAAGATGGAAGTTTCAGCTGGCAGTTTGTGCTTAATGTCTCCTTCTCTATTGAAAAAAGTTGCTCCAACAACTCTTTCCGTGTTTTTTGATCTATTGGTGTAAAAAGAAGTAGCGTTTTATCTGAATAGAAATTATTTATGAAAGAAGTCTGCAATAATCAAGCTAGAATTATCTTTTTTATCACAACTGTGCATTTCCTTAACATAGTCATAATCCTTATGGAGAAAATCTCATAAGAGTGCCAATATGCAAGTGGGTATGTGGAGCAATAGACAATGCGCTTCTCGTATCTACTGGTTACAAAATATTTGAAGAATCTGAAGTCCTTGATGGCTTCTCTCTTATGGTTTTTCCTGATTGCTGCAATTTTTATTTCTTCCAAGGAGCTATACAATATAAGCTAAGCTGAATTTATTAGCCATTTATTGGCTTTATAGATGCATTTAGAGGCTGTTAAGTTGAATCTGGTATTGAGATTAATTTCCTTGACTTCTGCTAGCATTACATTTATTGGTATGCGATATCCCATTGTTTTCTGATTACTTTGAAGGCGCTGTAATTTAACAAAATCTGGAAGAGTTCCAGTTGAAAAATTGGCATCTATACTCTCCAGCATTGTGAAATGGGTCCTGTAAACACTGAGAAGGAGACCAGGATGGAAGAAATAACATCTGATAGAGTTGATATGATGCCAGAAATTCTCCTACCTTTGTATATCTCAAATGATGTCTGCCTTTAAGATTGTAATCCAAGATAATCCTCCCCCCCCCCCAAAGAATGGTGCGAATGTACTGTAGGAAATATGTTCTCGTTAATGGTTAAATTCAATGAAATCTTTATTGCATTATCCTGAGTAAAACCCATCCAGCTAGATTTATGTGAGGACACTTCCAAATTCCTGTATCTCAGATACTCATGGACCTTGTTTACTGAACATTGAATAGATTCAATAGCATCATTGATATTCCGGTGCGTGGAATACAACACCACATCATTTGCATACTGTAGAAAGCGAGTATTTGTGTGAAGATTAACCGAGATTTCTGAGATAAAGGTAATAATAGAGGAAACAAAGAAGATTTAAAATAAATCTTTGCGGCGTATCCTTATATGCGATGTATGAGCTATGCAATTCCCCATCTACGATAAAACTGAGTTGTCTGATGCTGATCAGATTCTTAACAAACTTTCTGAAAAGGGCAGGAACGCCCACTTCCTTCAGGTCTTCTAATAGAATAAATAGATTGATATTACATTATCAAACGCACTCGCTATATCCAGGAAGACTACAATCGTAAGAGATTGATTCAAGAATCCAATTTTCATCGCCGTTATTAGGATAGTCAGATTATTGTTGCATGCTAAAGGGCCTGAAGCTCGCCTGCGCTTGAGGAAGAATTGGTCGGGATTCCTCGAACCAGTCTTCGATAAAGTATTCGTTCCGAAAGTTTATGCATATATAAGCATGATATAAGCGAGATAGACCTAACCACCTTGCTATCTGCCGGCTTAGGTATAAATATCATCAGGGAGGAGTCTTCCAAGAGTCTTCGGAAAGATTCCTTGGGAAAAAATTTTATTAAATATAAACAATAAACGTCTCATATTCCGCAGGAAGCTGCTCGAGCATCCTGTAACTTATCTGATATAAACAAGGTGCAGAATCCTTAAGAGAAGAAATAAGTGCATCCTTAAATTTCCTCAAAGTTAGCGGGTCAGGTACTACCTAATCAAGTACTTATATTTGAGTTTTGGTTATCTTCGATTTTCATATTTTTAAAGTCCTTGAAATGAGTGAAGTAGGAAGACGGGGAACCTGCCTCCAACGAGATTGCTCGCCTAATATCTTGTGATGATATTATTATGAAATGCCTTCCTTTTAAAACTCTTGATTAAAGATTTGGTTGGTAGAGGTCCTCCTATTAAATCCATTCACCAAACTATACCATCCCTCACGTTCTTGCTCAGAAAGTTTCTTAGAACAAGATGTGCAAGCCTTTTAGAATGCAATATAGTTTTCTTTGGATGGGAGAGAGACATATTTCCTAATGACATTTCTTCTATTTTGCACCACTTCCGAACAGGACTCATTCGACCAGGGGAAGATTTAAGTTTTTTATATTGCACGGAAGTGCGCGGAAGTCTCTTGTCTTCAAGAAGGAAACTCCTAGCGGTCTCAAGCAGACTTCGTAAACTTGTCATAATGATTTATTACATCGTCATTAATCCGAGAGAAAAGCTTTTTAATAGAAGAGAACAGTTCATGATAAAAAGCCTGGTATCCTTCTTTAGAGAGCGATATTTTGTCATAGCATTTGGATCTCAAACAAACCTGTATGCCAACCGTTGTGATCATAGGAAAATGATCGCTTCCATAGGAATCAGACTCTACGAAAGTGTCGCATAATGGCGTGAAGACATCTAAAATCGATGTTGCGTTTGAGGAAGGATGCAGAAAAGTAGATTCATTAAACATTATTAGATCATATTCTTCTGACCTAATGAAGTTTTCTTAGTTTTTTCCCCACAGTAGATTGACATTTGGACTCCTAAGCAATATGATGAGCATTAAAGTCACCTAGAATGAGATAATTTTTACAATGTTGCAGTTCATTAAGCAGGGATTTGAAAAAGAAGATAGGTGTATTTTGTCCGGAATGTCTATATATATTAACTATAATTATGTCCATATTTAAGCAAAAAGCTTTGATTGCAAGATATTCCACTGACGGATGATTGACATCCTTAAAGGTAATGATTTCGTATTTTATATTCTCCCGAATCAAAATGCACACGTCTCCTGGTTGAGTGATATATTTCTGACTACATTAAAGCCCTTAACACTATAATTGCTGTGATTTTTAAGAAGGGTTTCCTGTATACAGAAAATATCAAATATCCATCACCTCGGAAAGTAACGAAGAAAAGTTGTGCCTTATTCCAAGACAATTCCACTGAAAGATTTTAATTAGTTTGTTAAGGACCTTATGTTTTGAACTTTCATTCCGAAAAATAATCCGCCGCTGCTGATACGACAACGACACCAGTGTCGCCGTTACTGAGCTTGCCATGGCATCAGCCATTGAGGAAAAAGTTAACTTGAATTGAGAGATTGCATAATAGTTGTTGTGCTGCTTTTGCGAGTTGTTTGATTTAGATCCGAAATCTATTGTAATCGAATTCGTCTACAGGATTGTGCATATGATTTTGCTGTTAAGTGGTAGAAAGAAAAAAACATCTTTTGGAGGGTTTCTAATGGAGCCGTATTCGACCCCTCTCTCTCCTCCAGGTTATGAAGAAGATGAAGATCGACAATAATAATTTAGACTTTTACAAGCTTAGCAATTGCATTGAAAGCATTGGTTAAATCATTATTTTATAGATGAGTAGAGATTTCTGAAACCATTGAGATTAGTTCCGTTATCCCTGAACTAGTGCTGCTCTTTATCTGTATTACGAAATTCCGATTGTGAGGAAGGCTTATTTTTAAAAATGGCAATACCATTGCCAGATACGCGATGAGTTCTGCCGTTAAGTTCGTTAAAACTGAATCGATGGGTCTCAATGTCGTAATCATACTGAGCCTTGTTGAGCTGAGACGTTCTCCGCGAGAATGAGCGGGACAGTGTTCCCCCTCCGAGATAAGGTTCCTATTTCTTTGCGAGTATGAAATAGAGCGAGGCTTTAGCACGTTTGCGTATGTTGAATATCTCCTCTCTGGCTCCTCTTTACCTAAAAGGTCAAATCTATTAATATTTCTGAATATTCTATCTTTGTTGCGAGAGAGGCTGAAAATTATTCGGGTTCATTAGCGGAAGTGAAGGGGGACGAGATTGATGTTTTGCTATCAATACAATTTCTAGCATCAACAATGGAAGTTTTCGATAGCAGCTATGCTGATAAGCGTGTTGTTTAATGATTATAGGGCAGTCGCGATCATTGGGCCAATGGTCACCATGGCAATTGATGCTTTTTCATACATGCTATACACTTCATTTGCCTCATTATGCCACAATATAGACATTTAGGGGTACTCTTGCATAAGCCACTTATATGGCCTATCCTGTGCACAAGTGGCACATTCTTGGCCTAGGAATGAAAAGGCGAACTTCGTGTCTAACCTTATAAATGAATACTTCTTGTGACAATAATTGTCCTGTAAATTTGATATGAACCGTCCTAGACGAAACATATTCTTATCATCTTTTATACTCCTGCGGAGTCTCATCTATTACTTTGGCCTTCGGTGATTCAATGCACTCCTTGAGTGTATCTAAGTCGATTTGTTGATATTTTGTATTTCGCCAGTCCTGAGGATCTTAAAGGGAATGAAAGCTCGTAGGTTATGTTTTGAGAAGATAGAGTTTTTCACTAATCGATTGGCTACTGAGACTGTTTTTGACTACAACTAGAATTTTCCCTCTGCCGATTTTCTTTAAGTATATCAGGAAATATCGGCTTTGGCTATTATCATGCTGATAAGTATAGGATGTATATTATCTCGGCTATTAGGGTATACATATATCACGTACGGGTCCAGGTCACGCGTATCATAGCGCGGCGAAATTTTTTCCGTTTGACTTGTTTGTTGTATTGGGTTGACTTCTATGCTAGATCTTGCCTATATTTGTGATGGATATGGATTGACTTCTACGCTAAATCTTGCCTGTTGGGTGCGCTTGTGCACTTTTTCGGAAGTTTCTCATAGTGAAACTTTTGAGAAGAGTCTTCTTCTACATTGTTCTGCAAGGGGTGTTTTTTGACTTGTGTTTGGAGAACGTCGATGTCTCTAGGGACTGAATCCGCTTTCTTCGAAGTTTCAAAAAGAGTTACATTGATTGCACTTGTAAAGTTTCTTTCGAACTTCGTTCTTCCGTGCCCGGCACGGGGACGTCGCCAATGAAGCACGCTGGCGAGCGCGGTTGATCACGCGAAAGATTCGTGTCGGCGAAGGAGAGAGGATCAGATTAAAATAGCTGTTTGAGTTCAAGTCCACGAATATGTTTATTCTCCACTGTACAAAATTTAAGGGAACGAAAGAGTACTACTGTTGCTCACGCACGACTTATTTATCTCACGATTCGCTTACGATTCGCTTACTCGCTCCGGCTCATGCTGCTCGTGTGCTCCGGAGTGTATTCGCGCATACGCAGATCATGCGTGATCAGCCGTTAATTGGCTCCACCTAAGTAGTGATGGTCGCCGAGATTTTCTTACACACTCTTGGAAACAAAAACTTGGAAGCATCACTTTCTGATATAATCGACAAGCCATAAGCTGTTTTGCTGCACTGGAAGTCCGCCATTTTTATTCCCGCTTCTCTATAGATATTCTCTAATAGCACGTTCTGAGAGATTTGGTCGAATTGCGGGGAGCTAAGTGAAGCTGTCCCGGCTTCAGAAGAAGAAGAGGATTCTAGAATAAGAGTCAGAGGATGAAGGAAGAAAGACGCTCCAGAGGCACCGCCCCCCTCCCCTCTCCTGGAAAGAAAGGCCATGATGCCTTAAATTTGGCAAGCTTATACTAACTATTTGCTTCACAATCTCTAAAATAGAAATTAAAAAGACGCCCTAAAAAGGGGCACAAAAGAAAGAGAACTTGGTTGGGCCACGCGAGTTAGAAAGCACAGTTCAAACTTGGAAGAGACATGAGCGCGCATGTTCTTAGGTTATGTGTGTTCGGTTAAGTGTGCATAAGCGTATATGAGAGGAGTTTTACGATTTGAACACTGCTTATCGATCATCACCAATACCAATTACCAGACCAATTCAGACCTGATTTTGATCACACTTTTCAAAATCTAGGTCGGCCTCCTATTCCCTATTCCATGTTGGTTTAAAGAGAGACACTATGTACAGAACAATTCATAATAGAAAATCAATGAAGAGATCGTTTGATAAACAGAAAAGAATATTAAAGTAATGAGTGTGTAAAAAATTAAAATTATAATTTTTTGTTGTTAAATTTTTATTACATTATGATATATTTATTTTATGTTTTTTGTAAAATTGCCACATTTTACTTTTATTTTATTACTCCTTGGCAAAGATTTCATGTTTTAGTTCCTGAAGTAGGTACGTTCATTATAAAAATGGGAAGTCTTATACTGACGTGGTATCTCCGCGATATAGGATAGACGACGCTAAAATCACTTCAAAACAACTATGCGCATACATATAGATGGAGAGAGAGAGAGAGAGAGAGAGGGGATGGGAGGGGCGAGCGTTGTCATGAAGAAGAATAACTTTATCATGTCTTTGCTCGTATTCCGGCCATTTTTCTCACAATGTACGGCTCAAACGAATCAATTGTAACCGATACCGATCGCCCATAATGGAATCGCCAGGTTTCAG
>Ga0157363_1005665_pt1 | contig 11678 bp, 5 predicted proteins | sample AttsexASBM1_FD_111477 | JGI IMG/M metagenome (GOLD analysis project Ga0157363, IMG submission 111477) | Fungus gardens microbial communities from leaf cutter ant in Ribeirão Preto, State of São Paulo, Brazil - Atta sexdens ASBM1 | ecosystem: Host-associated > Fungi > Mycelium > Unclassified ...
ATCTATCATATATCTTATTTTTATTCTTATCGCTTTAAAATCAGAATTGACAAAAAAATTGTTCGCAAAAATATGTATCATTAAAATATTAATGATAATTGTTAATATCATTATTAATTAGAAATTAATTATATTAATTAGAATATTAATTAGAAATTAATCCACTATAATTTACATAAGACTAACGATATTATATCCAATACTGTCATTATAATGTGACAAGATAAAATTATTTTTTTCCGTACTTCATTTTAGAAAGTAGAAAAAAGAAAATAATTATAATCATTATTAAATGAAATCTTAATAATAAACAAATTTAATGACAAATTTTGAAATAAAGCAAAAACTTAATACAAGATTTGATGCAATATTTCAATCGATAATAAATTAACAAATTTAGATGATTATAAAATACAAAAATAGTTGAAAATAACTGAAAAGATACAATAGAAGGAATAAATAACAGTATTGACAAACAATTTATATCTTTATCTCTCATTTATAATTCATTGCTGAATTTTGAAATATCTTTCTGAAACTGTTAAAATTTTATGTTGAAAAAAGAAATTTAAAATGATGCATCATTAAAATCTTATTGTATCAAACTTGCTCGCATAACAATATCAAATCGCGATGTGTTTTGATATTAACCGCAATTATTTTCTAAAAAAATATATAGAAACGCAAAGTCTTATCTTAGAGTAATATAGATGCCTCTTTTGCTAAGGAATAAAAAATAAAAAGGTGATCGATTCTACGCTTTAGAATCGATTGCAAAACATTTGGTATATTGTAACATTCGGTTTTTAAATGGAATTATAACAGAACTATAATTGTATACTTTGGATAATATATCTTCATTATTCAAACCATTTTTTGAAATATTTGGTTTTGTTTAATGATAAATTCATAATTACATTGAAACATTATTTTTTATATATATGTTAAATTAATTTTAAATTATTAACATTTTTTCTTGTGCGCACACTGTGCGCACGCACAATATTGCACAAGAAAAAAATATTAGTAATTTGAAATTAGTTTAAATCCTAATTCTAATCTTTATATCTTCTAAAAATATTCTTTCATTGTTGCATTGCCTAACTATGTATTTTTGACGTGTAGATTTTTAAATATTTTTTAAATTTAACATTAGTTAATTGAATATTAATATATTTTGCAAAATATGCTGCTAAATAAACAATCATAAAATACAATACTAGTTACAAAAAATTAATTCAAAAATTTAATCTTTTTTGAAAATTTAATATTTATGATTACATCATTTATTAAACGATTGTTGATAATAGAAATTTATTATCTGTTTCTATATTTTTTCTATGAACATTTAAATTATATTTATCTTCTTTAACCTTCAAGTAGTGAACTTCTTCTTTTCTTGATATCATTAGTGATGTGACGACAATTTGATGTATCCTTAAATAAAATCATATTTTACTAATATTAATATATTATCATGATTATTATGAATAGTGATGATAAAATTAAATACTGATACATATTTATTGGATGAAGAAATATAGCGGACGCAAATAGAGAATTATAAGTTTTCTACTACCGGAACATTGAAAGTAAACACAGATTCTGCGATATCAGTTACTAATAACTTCTAATGTCATAATTTGATAACAAAAATGGGAAAAACATAATATATGTTCAACTTTCACAGTCGATTGAGAACTAATGAACTGCGTAGAGCAAGGAATGCAGCAGCGGATAGTGAAAAAAATATCACAGTAACGACACGGATTCAATTTGACATCACGTCACCACTAGTGATAGAAAGTTAATTTGACATACGTCACCAATTAAAGGTTAATGACATTAGAAACCGGATATAGGAAAATGTACATAGTCTTCATCTGTGATTAGTAGCACCTAATTATAATAAATTGTTATTCTATCAATTTAAACAAATAAACGATCTAATCGTTTCCGAATTACATGTTTTTGGGATATACATTTAAGATTCAATTTCTTATTAGTCATACTAATATTTTCTTTCGTAAAATATATTTATGTCCTATTATTAATTAATTGCATAGAAATAAAAAGCAGAAAGATACACAGCCATATTGAACCGTGACGTCAGAAGCGAGAAATGATATATTAGTTTTTATTACGTGCCATTTGTAAATAAAGACAATTTGGATAAAAAACGCTTTAAAACATTTGTAAAAATCGATAAAAACTATATACTTATTCCCCCTGAAAATCAATAAATAATCGAAAAAAAATGATAAAAGGCACGATTTATCATTTTACGATTATTTACTAGCAGGGGGGATAAGGATAGTTTTCGTCCATTTTTACAATTGTTTTAAAGCGACCTTATCATTTTATTCGAATTGTTTTTACAAATTGTTTTTACGATTCATTATAGCTGCAGTAATTATTTAGGAATCTTAATAATAATGAATTAATAATAATGAATAATAATAATAATAACACAAAACATATGGCAAAATATATGTCCTTATAACTTTTTATGGAATTTTGATATCTGTTAAGCATCTGTTAGCACTATATGTATTTTGTGTGTGTGTGTGTGTGTGTATATAAAACATCAATTTTGTTAAAAAAAAGTTTCTGCACTTAAACGAAATAAAGCATAAAATGTCATTGCTTAATATAGTTATGTATGAATAAAAATATAGTTATCAATATGAGGAATAGTATAATTAATTACAAGTATGATAAAATAAAATATAGGACTGATAAAGATTACACAAATGAAAACTATGAAAATGATGACAAGAAATTCTTCTTATATCTATCAAATTGTATCAAGTTGCAAAATACAAATCAATTAAATTACATTTCGACAAGAATAATCATCATGTAATGATGATTGCTAGTTATTTTCATAAATATATTAAAATAGAAAAGAATGCATGAGCATAATAAAACAAATTAATGAAAATGCTACGAGGAATGATAAATAATATCACATCATGAAAAGTTTTTTTCACAATGACTATTACAAGTAGGAAAAAAGTCAATACAATAAATACCGTGTTACTTGATGTTTAAGACTTGTATTATATTTGTCATACGACAAAAATTTTAAGTTTGATTGGCTATAGCATAGAGAGATAAAATAATTTTTCTTTCTTGGAATCAATCAAGACTTGAAATGCTTTATTGTACGATAAATGTAATATTAATATCTAAGATGCTAAATATAAAAAGAAAAAAAAAAAAAAAATTTTATTAAAAATTTGAATTAAAAAGAAAATTAATTTAATATTACATTTATCGTACAATAAAGCATTTCAAATCTTGATTGACTCCATTGTTTTGGTAAGTTCTGCAGATGTGTTATTTAATTCCTTTTGTTTAATTTATATCTGCAGAACTTACCAAAAAATTAATTAGATTATATAAGAGTACTTAAGTTTCTGTTCTAATTCAGAAAAATAACAAAACTGTCTCTCTGTTCAGATGAAAATGCATTTATTTACAGATCAGTAAATTATAACTTGATCACATCAGTATCATGTGATTCTAATGTTAATTAAAATGGCATAAAATCTATATGTTCATCAAAGAGTGACTGTGTTCCTTAATATCATCAATCGTCTTCTAACTTTCAAGAAATATAATTATCATCTAGATTACGTTCAAGATAAATAAGTAACGTTGTTATAACGGCTACGGGCTTCATGCTTCGGTGAATGTTCGTGCAATGCAAACTCCTGCACCGAACCACACTCAAAACCTGGACAATATATGCAGATGTAACGATCCGGATTTTGCGAGACCTGTTGCATTGTGTTTACAGTTACGAGCATAACGTTATCCGTGCTCGTTGGTATTAGGTTAGTGGGGTGTAATTGGTAAGACATGTCTCTCTTAGATATTATGTAATGCATAATATTATTGCCAACGTTCAATTGTTGCTGCTGATGTAGTGGTTGATGTTGCTGGTGTTGCAACTGTTGCTGCTGTTGTAATTGTAACTGTAATTGTAAATGTCGTTGTAACTGTTGTTGCAGGTGCTGCGATTGCTGATGTAGTTGTTGTACCTGTCGCTGCTGTTGTTGCAGTTGTGACTGTTGTATTTGTTGTTGCTGCGTCTGCTGCAGTTGTGGCTGCTGTTGGATTTGATGTTGTTTCTGTTGATGCATCAGTTGTGGATGTTGTAGTTGCTGCGAATGCTGTTGCAAATATGGCGGTAGTTTGGATGTTTGATAAGTTTGTAAGAATGGTCTAACAGCTACGGTGCCAGTATTCTGATGCTGTTGGGCAGATTGGACTGACTTGTTTAATGGATAATTGACAAGAGGCGGCAAGTTTTGATGATAAGCTGTCTTCTGCGAGATTTGCGAAGTAATATCGATATTGTTTAATGAAACACACCTTGATTTTTCTTGATGTAATGCTTCTTTCAATTTTGATGTTTCTACGTTCGTATTATATTTAATTGGACGCAGTGGCTTCACGCCGATCACTTGATATTGTCGAGAATTGGTCGAGACTACTGATGTATTCGGATGCACAGTGACGGATGGAGTCATTACAGAAGAGAGGGAATGATCCTGAGTTGATGTTGTGGGCATAGCTATTTGAGGATTGAACATCGATTTAGTTGGCCAGACTTGTATATTGCCGGACGAAGTTATTTGGTCATCTTTTTTGTTTTGGAGAGGCCGATTGTGTGTTAACATATGTGTCTTCAATTTCTGCCGAGACTCGAATGGCATGCCACACATTTGACATAAGGATTTCTCCGGTGGAGTATTTGTTAGTTCTGCCAAGGATTTCACGCGTAAGAAAGCCTTAGGCATAGAACTCATGACGTTTTCCGATGATTCTTTAAGGTCTTCTCTCGAAGAATCTGCCATTGACGATACCGAATGATCTACACTATTTTCGAGAGTATTGTTATCCTTCGAAACGCTCGAATTTGTTTTCAACTGCGTATTCTCGGATTCTATCGAAGTTATGACACTAATTTGGGAATTTAAATTTGTACTTTCTCTTACATAACTTGAAGTCTTCGAAGATGCTGCGATTGAAGTCGTATCGTTGAAACATCGCATTTGCCCATCAGTAATAGCAGAATCGGACGTCGTTAATTTCGTGTTTTCTGGCATAATGGAAGGCATACTATCAACATTTCTTTTGACCCCACTCGATATTGAACTTTCTTCACTTTCCGACAATATTATTGTTAGGTCCTCATCCGAGTCATCACCAAGATTCCTTGAATTGTTATTTGGTTCTGATTGCGTGACGAGAAAATTAGACGAGGGAACTTGTACCAAAACCTGCGGGATATTTCTAGTTGCTTCTTTATTGGAACGTACTGATGATTGCGTAGATAGGTTCTCATTCATGAGATTTTTCAGCAATAAGCGAGTCGATTTTTGTGATTCGCATGATTTATTGTTCACTGTCTTATCAACGAAATTTTTCTTATTGTCGAAATAACTCAAATTCATATAAGGTAATTCGTTTATGATAATGTCTCTTTGCGAATTTATGTTAGAATTGCGATCACTGATGTCGCGATAGATTACCTCGCATGTGATCGGTATCTGCTTCTTCTCATTGTTTCTGTGTACGAGCGCATGCTTCTGGAACAGTTCAACACTATGGAAATAACTACGACAGAGAGAGCATATATATTCCGCCCGCAGCTCACTGTGAGTTCGCCAATGTTCTCTGAAGGTCTGCAAACATTGCCACATGGTTGTGCATACTTTGCAGATATATACTTTCGTTACAGCGGTAACAGCTACGCAAGTATAATGCAAGTGTACCTCCCGCTTCTGCGTATGTTCCAACGAATGCAGTTCAAAAGACATCCTGCTGTAAAATGTCTTATTACAGAATCCGCATATTAGCAAAATTGGTATTTTGCTGGGGGTGATTGAGGTTTTGCCATCCGAAGATCCGATGCGAGACTCGACGTTGTGGCTTTCGCAAATCACCTTGTGTGATTTCAGATCTTGTTCATAGATAAAAGGCATTCTACAATGTTGGCACACATAATCGGCTATTTGCATATAAAGCTGCTCTATCGGTATGTCTGTCGCTGGTAACTTGATAAGTTTTGAGCTGATGTATGAAGGCCTTGGAAACGAGAGACGACTAGCCAGGAATAATGAATTCTTCTCATGATTTTGGAAATGGCTCTCGAAGAGCGGTCCAAAACTGTAGAAGATGACTTTGCATGTGCTACAAGAAAATGTCACCGTGCCTCTGCAATTAAGCCGAGAATGCATCGTTAGATGTTGCAACAAATCGTGGAGAGAGTTCAATATCTGCTGACAGCTGACACAGAGTAATTTGGACTTTCTACCTTGCAGTCGATTTTTATTACAGAGCGTGCCATCCACAGAACTCGTACAATGCACTTCGAAGCATTCCAAGCCTCGAAATATTGTCTGGCAAGTGGTACACAACAAAACTATTTCGATGTAAATGTTCGATCCCATCGCCTCAATTGTTTCGTTTTTGGGTTTATGGCATTCACAAATAGTGAAGAATTTCTCCAATTGAAGTTCTGAAGATGATCCAGCGTCACATATGTTTTCTTTCTCCGCACACTGCGTTTTGCCAACTTCCTGTTCGAAGTTATTCGTTGCAGGTGTCGACTGTTCTTTTACATCCTGCTCTATAGTATATTCTGCCACTAATAAGTTTAAAATTTTGTTTTTTTCTTTGGTTGCATCTTGTTGTGATACTTCTGAACTCAAAAGACTCTCCGCTCTCGATTCGTTTATATTTTCTGGCTGACTCTTCTCTGATTCATTGATATCATTTCTAGTTACTTCGACTTCTTCCATGGTTGCTTCTATTGAATTTTTCACCATATTATTGGAGACTTGATCATTAGTCTTATTAGACTCTTGTGTAGAAATAATATAATTTTCGATCGCTGTTTGCATATTTTGGAAATCGTTATGCATATGTTTTGCCATATCCTCAAAAAGTTGTTGATTGGTATCAAAGGACTTTGAACAAATCTTGCATGTTATTTTTTGTTTTACTCTAATGTTCGTTGAACTACTACATTCAACATTATTGGAGTCTGGAATTTTCGCCCCACTTGATGAATTTCGACTAGATTTTGACTTAGCTGACCTACTTTTCATTTTATTTTTTGACACTTTGAATTGTTCACGGCGCATTCTGATGGCTTCCAATGATGACAAGGAAGAAGAAGAAGAAGATGAACTTTCCACATCGGACTCGTTAACAACGAGTTTATCTAATTGATGTGAGTCACTTTCTTCATTAACTGAAGAACATTTCGATGTCGATGGTTTCGAGTTCTCCAATTTTTTCTCCTTGCTCATAATTTTTAAAAGCGAGGCTTTTATGCATTTTGATGCATAGGAAGATTTAGAATTCACATTCATATGTGTTGTATTAAAATTGTTAGCCAAATGTTTCATCCACAAATCATAATTCTTGAATGACGAACCACACGCAATGCACTTATGTGATTCCTCTTTTTTGTGTCGTATTGTTTGAAATAATTGTTCAACGCTGCAGTTTTTCGAGGTCTTTGACTTTTCAGATTTATCATTAGTTGACAATTTAAGATTGGTTGCTTTTTTATGCAATTTCAGTGACATCTCTGATATCTTCTTGTTCGAATTTAAGAAAGAGTCTAATGTAATAACATTGTCTGTCATTTTTGCGTTTTTACACGGACTTTTAGAAACAGTATCGTTTTTAGATTGAGTTAAGTCGCTTTTAGAGATGATTTTATCAACATTCGCGTCATTTGGAAGATTTTTACTGCTGATGGATGACTTAAATTTAGATGTATCATTACACTTTGTCGGCTTTGTTGAGTCTTTTATCTGTTTGTTCGGCCAAGTGAGTTTTGAAAGAAATTCGACCGGTGTTGTATGTTTCATGGAAGACGTAGATGTGGAAGCTAAAGTGACAACATTTTCGCATACTGCATTCACCGATTTCTTCGGTGAGCTTTGCGGCATGGAGAGTGTTTCTGTTATTAATTTCGATGTAGAAGCGATTGTCTTTTGTGATTTTTCCGACATTATTAATGAACGAAACGCGTTTCGCCATAATTCTAAACGCTTCCGTGACAAAGTACTATTCTTCTTTTCAGATGCTCTTGAAGATAAAATTTTACAATGATTTTGAATGAGATTTCGATGAATCTGGAATGGAGCATTTCCGCTATTTTCTGTAATTTGAACGTCTGCAATAAAAATTAAAATAAAATCATATTAAATAATTATTATTATTCGAAATTTTAGATCAACGAAAATAAATCAATTAGAAAAATTAATTCTATTTTTAGTTAAAGCGGGGATTTTAATATTTAATAATACTAATATGTAAATTGGGATAATATTTCAGCTTCAGTTTGAGATTACATTTTAAATCCAATATGAAGAAGTAATCACTTAATGTAATCACTTAATGTAATAATGGATCCTTGAAATCCTTATAAAATTCAAATATGAATTTGGTACGATATGAAATCCTCATATAATAATCTCATACTCAAAGAAGAAAATCAGTAATTATAAATTTGTAGTTTTAAATTTAAGTACAAATGATTAATATTATTATATTTCCTTAAATTTAAGTACAAATGATTAATATTATTATATTTCCTTAATATACTTAATTTACTTGTTCTTATTAAAATTTTATAATACACAAAACTGTATACATAGTTATAAATTTTTGTATGCATTTTTCATTTATTTTTGTCTTCCAAGTTCGAAACCCAATGCTGCGCTTTTTATTGTGAGCTGAATGGTTTTCTTTTTAAGAGAAAGTGAAATCTGTTATGTCGCTTTGATAACAATGTCGCGTATTGCTTGTGTTACGACTTTAGAGAAAAGATTTTAAATGTATTTCTTAAAGTTATTTCAATAATGATCAATTATGAGACAGAGTGCTTTATACAAAATTTTTGCCTAAACCAGAAAAATGTAATTATTATATCTATTTTCATGAAAGCAATTTCAAAGAAATCAAAAGTAATTACTTAGTTTTGAGTCATTATTTCATTACCAACTAATAGTATCTATTATATTATTATCATGACAATATTTTTTATAGTATTCAGTACTACTTTAGTTGCTATTACTTTGTAAAACTAATTACAAATACTTTTGTAAAAAATTGTAAAAGTTGTCAATTTTATAGTTGCCACAACTATTTCGTTTTCTCTCAGTATATAATTACATATGCAATCACGAGAAATCATTGTGTATAATATCAGATAAAATCATTTATTTTACCAAATGATTTCATATGTAATGAAGAAAATTATTTATAATCAGATAAAATCATATGAAATCAAATGTAATCATGTAATCTTTCATGTGATATTTCTGCTAGTGATTATCCCCTCGCAACAAACCGAATCGATAAACAGTTTATAAAACTGAAAAAAAAAATGTAAATATTTGCAAAAATGTGCATATTAATATTATTAAGCATTCGCTTTGTCCAAAAATAGGATTATTTTCCTTAATTTAAAAATAATTATAAAAAGATAAAATTAAGTAAGATTATTTTAAAGAAAGAGTTGTACCTTTTATTGAATTTTCTTCGATGAAGCATTTAAAGCTTTCGTTCATACTTTGTTCCCTGGACAAACTAGAATTTATACTATGACCTTTCATACAAGTAATATTTGCGTCCATTATGCTTTGTAAGCGCAAGTATTTATACGTTAATTCATGAGGTTTACTTTTGGAAATGGAATTTATCACAAAGTTTAGGTATTCCTTTGTTAAACATTCGACCTCAGTCGCTGAATATCTACCATCTTTAGAAGAACATTGTAAAGTATCTAGTTTTATTAGCAGAACTCTAGGCTTCTTGAACAGCTTGTATTTCTTCCGTAGCCTATTCAACTTTAACCTTTCTGCATATCTTCGTTTATCAGTGTAACTATTGATCAATGGAGAATCCTTAGGAATATCTTGTGTTTCCGAAAACCAATCTGCTGTTGGCAAAATTAATTTGTCTTGAGAGTCTGAAGCTACCAAATTTCGTGACAACTTTCGTCCCTCTAATTGTTCTTCTGATTCAGATGCAATATCTGAAGGCTTTATTTTGCTGTTTCGCCACTTAATAACATCTTCATCTTCCATTTTTTCTAATTTTGTTAAAATAACCTTCGCTGGAGAGCTAAACTGTATACATGTTTTCTTTGTATCAATCTTTTCAACAGATAAATGAGATTCACTCCGATTATTGTCCTTAATGGTTGTCGTATTATTTACAGTTTCATTTTCACTATCAGATTCTTCTATGAATACTATTCTTCGACATTTTTTGTTTGGTACACGTTGCTCTTCTGTTTCACTGTCAGACGAATATTTATCACTATATGCACTTTTCCTTTTAAATTTCCATTCATTCAGCCTCTTTTTCATTTTTTTAGCCATAAGTTTCAATCTTAAACGAATCAGTGTGTTCGTTACCTTTGTGTTTTTATGAGACAAATAGTCAATAAGATTGGATTGATTACTATGCAAACTTGATTCTGTGTCCTTGCTACTTGATGATAAAGAATCACAATAATCTATTGCGCTTGCACTACTAGGTATGATGTTTTTCCGATAAAATTTATATGGTAAAGTACGTGAACAAGCATAAGTTACATACAAATCTTCTTTCTTCGTCTTACACGTTGAGAGATTAAAAGTTTCAGTCTTGTTTTGTGCAACGTTACTTACTCTTTGTTCATTCTGTTGAGCATCTTCATACAATTCTTCGTGACACAATTGGTTATGCAAGTATGTATTTATTTGTTCATTTCCTCTGTCTTCTGACGATATAGTTTCTGTATCAGGTTTCGCATTTCGAAATGCTTGCTGAGAACTCGAAGACTTAGAAGAAAGAACTTTTTTTTTCTTTTTTTTAGAAAACTTCCCATTTAACAAACCATGTCTCCATCTATTTCTTCTCTTAGATTTTAATATTTTTTTTATTCTTTCTTCTTTTGCACTTTGTAAACGTGTAAGTTTTACTGCAATATTTTTAATTAAGATACTATTGGAATCTTTCTCTTGTACTGGATCCTGCATTAAATCTCTTGTTCCCGTCACATTCAAACTTGTAGAAGTACTACAACTTGGTCTTACATCAAACAGTTTGTCGGAGATATCCATCTGCAATTTATTTAATATGGATTATAAAGCTCATTAAAATATACAAAATAACTTGCATGAAGTGTTACCAAATTTTATTTAAAATTATTTAATATAGTAATTTTTAGAAAAAATAGATTTTATTTTTTATACACACAGACAAAATATTGTTTTAGAACACATTAAAAGAGGCAAAGAAAGATTTTCTATGTACTTAAATGGAATCTACTATTTATACATAATCTGCTTTGTACACTATTCTCCAATGAAACTTATTTAATAGTATTTACTCAAAACCTTTTTTATATTTATATAAAATTATTTTTACACAGAATTTAATTACTCTTACATTGATTAATCTATTCTAATCTATTATACTTATCACAAATATTCATTTCAATTACATTTTATTAGTAATTTGGTATAAGTTGACAATCTGGATTAATTTGCAGCCTCTTAATAAAATATTTGACAATATATTTATAAATTAGGTCCAATTTCACAATATGTGATTAAAAATAATCAAGAAATTCATGAATGAATTGATGA
>Ga0157363_1005667_pt1 | contig 11676 bp, 7 predicted proteins | sample AttsexASBM1_FD_111477 | JGI IMG/M metagenome (GOLD analysis project Ga0157363, IMG submission 111477) | Fungus gardens microbial communities from leaf cutter ant in Ribeirão Preto, State of São Paulo, Brazil - Atta sexdens ASBM1 | ecosystem: Host-associated > Fungi > Mycelium > Unclassified ...
TCAAAACAACAAAAAAAAGAGAGAGAGAGAGAGATAAATCTATAAAAAATAAAAATACAAAAAAACAAATATACACACACACATATATATATATATATATATATATATATATATATATATATATATATACATATGTGTGTAGACACACACACACACACACACACACACACACACACACACACACACACACACACACAAATGTAATTACCATTTATTCTTTTATCATCGTAGTATTTGCCCTGTGCGTTCTCATGATTTTTCAACGATTCTTGAAACTTGGATCTAGATGTAGAGTGATAGCTGGACTCTGAATTTGATTCGCGATCATTGAGGGTCTTTTTAAAAGCCCTTCCACGTGTTCCACCCCTAGCACGATCTGTAGATCCGCCACGTGCCATTCGAAATTCATTTCTTGGAAGACCGCTAAGTCTGGTGCAAAGAATTATTTCTTTTTAATTACCTTGATTTATTAGAGATATCATAACAAGAATATAATTGAAACAAAGATGATGATACCTTGGCTTGAATCTTGCAAAACTGTAATCTGAGGAGTAGTTGGAGTTTCGCTGACAAATGACCAGAGTGCTACGTGGTACATTAAGATCATTGACACTATAACCACTTATCACGCCACTATCTTCTTTCTCTATTTCTCCTCCCTGATTGATAGACTCGTCTTGAGTCTCAGCACACTTGGAACCACGTAGCCTCGTGCTAGTATTAGAGTTCCCACAGCTATTCATTACATTACTCTGCAAGTGGTCTGCATGACCCACACTTAATAAATGTGTAACCTGTGGTTATCTAGAGAAAATATTATTAATTATGAAATTGCTTATACATAATTATAAATCAAAATAAACATTATGGATTAAAAAGTATTAAAAGTTATTAGTATAGAAAAAAATTGTATAGTCTTATTTCCACTATCCTTTGTACTATCCTTTCAAATAATTCACACTATAGAGGAGTATATATTTTAAAAAATATACATTTCACATACTGTAATAAGAAAATTAATAAAATATATTACACATATACACACACACACACGCGCGCATGCACACACATATATATATATATATATATATATATATATATATATACAAAAGGGAGCTTTTGATCAAGAACCTTACTTCTACTAATATTTATCAGCATTGAAAATATATATAAAATACTGACGCGAGAGACAATTATAAGGTAAAATACAAAGTTATATGATCAAAATATTCTCAATTATATGTATAAAGTATATTATATCATAATAAGTTATCAAAAACAATATAATTCAAAATATCCATCCATATTTCTTTCACTAAGGGTTATTCCAGTTTTTACCTCACAAAATCAAACAAGTATTTTTCAAAAATAAGATTATGTGGAAAAATTTTATAATATAGTAAGCAACTTGTGTCATGAATTTCATTTTTTTTTTCTTGTAGCGATTAAGCATGCTTAGTATCAAAGTGTTATCTTAAAATTTTCTAAAAATCATTTTCTAGAAATCCATGAAACCACATGGAGCGTCACGAGTGAATCGTAGCGAATTTAAATGGCATTAATCGCGTTTTCGATTGTACGGTGTTGACGTATCTTTCGCGCGAGCAGCATCTGTTGCTGATAATGTTACCGTCCTTCTCCTCGCTCCTGAAACTCTTAGCAAAGCGTTTAGATATAGGTCCTACGAAAATTAATTTCTCACCGATCTTGCGCAAATCTTGTGTAAATGAACGATCAGCTGTGCAGAATGTAAATAAGGCCAGCAAATTTGTAGCTTTGTCTCGCGAAGATACAAGTACGAAAATGCAGATTTGAAGGTTATGAGAGGACACATTCAGTGTTCGTCCACTTCCTTGGATTTTTATCTTTTCTTCTCTAGCTAGAATCACTTCGGTGTTACACGCCAATTACGCCAACCGCATATATACATACACACATACATACATGATGCGTAATGCCCTAGTCTATCGTTACTTCTAGAGAGTTTCGTTTCTGCGTAAAGTCTTTTGCGTGGTCTTTTGCGTGATACAATGGCAGTAATGGATGAGATCGTAAGAGTAACAAATTCACCAATCACTGAATGTGAGAAGAATAATCGACTATGATTGGTCGAATTCTACGCCTACTCCTTAATCAACTACTGTTACTGCCCAATTTAGACTATGCATAAGCCTTTAAAGATAATATTTCATGCTAACGCTCGATCATTCGATATTCGTTTTTAGTATTAAGAACCGTAGATGAAATTGATGCATATCAAGCGTTAATCAAATGATCTGTTGTTTTTTGATTCAAAATTAGCGTCGAAAGTCAGCATGGAAAGATACATTTATTTTCTCGCGTGCGCGATTATCAATTATTACCGTCAAAGAGAAACTTGTCAATTATCAATGATGCTCTTTATATGATATTTTGAGTACAATCAACGTGATGCTGCAAATGCTTTGAAGCGTTTTTTAACTGGTCAGTTTGTAAAATTCTTTCTTTTAATTGGTCCATCAAATACTTCAAATTTGTAGCGAGACTTTGACCATAGCTTTGCCTCGCATAATCGTTGTGACTTCAACGAATTTCAAGTCCATGTATTCCACGAACGAACAAATGGAACAAACGAAATTGGATGTTAATCAAAAGGATTATATAGGAATTTTTTTTTACTAACGTTTTAAATTAGAGAGGGAGCTGTGCACTTACACACACACTCACATCGGTCTGTTCCTAGTAATTTTTCATTGCTTCACCTATGAGATTATATTATATTATATTATATTATATTATATTATATTATATTATATTATATTAAATTAACTAATTAGTAATGTGAGCAATTGATATACACCAATTAGAGATCTATCGAATTGCACATGCGCAGTTTCACTTTTCTCTAAATAACGTCATATTAGTGATCTATTTTCTATTTCTGCACTAGATTGTATTAGAAACCCTAGAAATAGGAGTCCGGCTAATAATGTCTCCATTCTTATTGGCTAGGAAAGGATATGGCGTGCAGCAAACCAATTGCTGTTGAAACTTTTTTTCAAGCACAGCATAATTTGAATATGGTGAAACGAAAATAAAGAAAAATTTTCAATTTACTTGTAAATAATTAAATTATTTTATTACAACATATAAAATACAGAATGTAAAACTATAAAACAATTATTTGACTAGAGAATGCATTGCTACTAAAACTGTTTTGTTACTAAAAGTGTTTCGTCGCAGACGTTCTTATCGGACAATTATCAAATTAAGTAATGAAAAATGTTTTATCTTCCACAGGATACGCTTCTATTTCGGGATCGATATGCTTCTATTCTATAAATCATGATGGAATCAGAAAGGTAAAGCATTCCAAAGGATGCGCAGTAATCAGTGACATGCCGATAGCATTTGATTGGTCAAAATTCATTCCCTTCTTGCCCTCCATTATGCGCAATGCTTTCTGATTCCACGATGCTGTGCATGTAGTACAGACATGAACCATATCATACTTTCGATATGATTTTATCGATAGTGTAAGAAAATATAATCATAGTTTTTAAACTGAAAATGGATGGGGACCACCCTAGAGGGCGATAATATAAATATTTATAAATATAAAATTTTAGGTTAATAATTTGTCGATATCTAATTTTATTCATCATCGATGTACTTAATAATAATTATATTAAACTTAAAAATCATCTTTTTGGTTATACTAAAATATGTCTACATTTTGTATGTACATCAAAATATGTAAAAGGATATAAAAAGAATAACATTTAGACATGTAAGTCTCTATTGTTTTTAGATAAATTTATATTTGAATACATATGAACCAAACCAAAAAAATTTTTTTCTGACTTAGCACGCAGTCTAAAATTATACGCTAAAAAAATGACTACGCTTCATATTTGAACGCATTACAAAGTAGTATTAGTGCATTACAGGTTGTCCTTTATCGTTCTCTGGCTGTACCTCGGGTATATGTGGCCAAATCGTCGGTTTATCAAGATTTATAGCAATATCTGGATAGGCATCACGAAAATCTTCCATCGTCATTTCAGAGAATGGCAATAAACTCTTTACTCTATCAATTTCCTTTTTGACAGTGGCGATGCGTTGATTCGACTCAGTGATAAATTCCTCGATTTTTATATGCTATAATAAAGAGACAATCGGTGACAATAATAAAACCCTTAATTTAGAAAAGAGCTTAAATACAAAATGCAAAGTAAATGTCATAATATAATGTAAATGCTATAATATAAATACCACTTTCTTTTCTTCAGTTTCAATTTCAGAAGTATATTTATCCACTGGATATGGCACTGTGATAGATTCATATTCCTTTTGAAACTTATCGACTAATCCAATAGTTAGAATATTTTTCTTATAGTATGCCCAATCGATTTTTGGAGGAATTTCTGGACTCGCATGCATTCTATAGATAGAGAAATATAAAGAGAAACAAGAAATACACACACACACACACACACACACACACACACACACACACATATTTCTATTTACAATATTCTTTATTGTAACAAGGAAACATATTGTTTTTATATTCCAAGGATGATACTTGAATAAAATAATTCCATAAATATTTTATAAAAGGTTAAATGTACGACTGGTACTGATGTGTCTCAAGAGAGTTTTAACGGATATATGGAATGGAAACAAAATTAATGTGAGGTTACTCCAACAAGGACAGAGCTTGTGTAGATAATTTAAATACTTTTCGACATAGAGAAAATCTTTTTCTGAAATAATAAATTCTTTCGCATACACAGTGTGTGAACATCCAATTAAAGTAACACTTAATTGTTATCAGAAAGAGATCTAGACATATTATATAATGACATATGCAACATGAATCAAATTCGGAAGAAAGTGATATGAAGAGTGACTGACCGTCGAAAATACTGATCAGATTTAGATTTGAAAGCGGCGAATGCAGCTTTTTCCGTTTCTGGAATTTTTTCGGCAAGCGCCGACCAATTGATCATCTTCATCGCTTTGCGTGACATATCTCGTCACGTATTTTATCACACTGATGGATGCAATACACGTACTACTTGCACGTAAATATATTCTCTTTCGTCTGATTCGCCTTTCTCGTATTCAAGCCAATTTCTTGAGAGAAGCGGAAACGACTGAAGATAGATGGTAGCCATGCAATGCAGTGATACCAACAAAATAAAATAAAAATATATCGATCGAGTACACGTAATCGCGAAAACGATGTGTGTGTGTGTGTGTGTGTATTTCCATTCATGCATATATATGTATGCATATATATGTATGCATATATATGTACAAATATGTAAATTGAATTATCGATGCCTCTATAACTTACAGTAAAGTCAGTAAAGTCAGTTTAGGATGGATGTGAGACATAATCGCAGTGGGTAGAAATGATGTTGTTTGAAGGTAAATTAAGTTGAGAGAAGTTGACATGGGGAATGAAATAAAGTAAAACATATATGCAGAAAGCAGGAATTGCGCTTGATCGCGATATATCGAAATTCGAAGGTAGTAACAATTTGATTACTTATTCTCTCATCGTTCTTATATATGATTCCAATGTCGGTGGCATTAAATATATTAAAATATATGGAAATGCTCATTGAGAGGAGATTTATTTATGTGTTTTTTCGATGCGCCGCCGACAGACAAGAGTGGAGTAATCACGGTCATAAAAGCCGAGCCGAACCGGGCTGATCGGCGTTGAATGGTCGAATCACCGTTCACAGTGTTGACGGTAAGTATCACGGATGACGGGATTGGTGGGATTAGCGGGGAGCGTAAAGCGTTGCATGTTGCATCTCTCTCGGGTCTCGCGAGTCTCGCGGTCGTGCCGTCCGTTCCGTGGTACTCGTGGTAGTCCGTGGCCGACGGCCGACGGCCGTGGGATCGATAAAGTAGAATGGAAGAGAAAGGGAGAGGGAGAGGGAGAGCGTGTACGAGAGTGAGATGAGAGGGTGGGTGAAGTGGGTGGAGTGTGGAGTGGGCGGCCGTGGCCCGTGGCGGTGGCGGCGGCGGTGGCGGTGGTGGCGATGCGGCGGTGAGCATAAAGAGGATAGGATAATATCGGTGCGCGTCCTCCCGCGGCGCGGCGGAGGTGTCCTTTACTCCTTTTCGCCGTTCGCGGAGCTTTGTTTCCGAATTTCCGCCTTCGTATAATCGTACTATATCGTATCCCAGCCTAGCTTTCGTAGCCGCGATCTGTACGATGTAGTTATTGGTAGTTATGCCGAAGAAGGGCACGCGGCATTTGAGAGAGTTGGGGAACGCGACAAGTACTCAGCAACAATTGCAGCCACCGCCGCCCGGTGCGGCGGCGGCGGCGGTGACGACGACGACAACGACTCTCTCGGTCTCGGAACTCTCGGAACTTTCGGAAGTGGTGCCAGCCAAGCACCTTCGCAGCGTACACTGCGTGCACATCGGTCTGACCAACAGCAAGCGTTGGCTCTCGCTTAGAAGACGCCTAGGTTTCACGGCAGACGATGATGTCGCGGTGTACTTGCTGGACCTCGCAGAATCTACCACCACCGCCGCCGCCACCACCGTCACCACCACCGCCACCACTACTACAACCACAACCACTACTAGGTTAACTAGGTAAGTACGTGTTCCTATGCCTGACGACGCCAACGGATTGCGTTGTATCATATCTTATTGCATCGCTTCACATCGCATCGTCTTGTCGCGCATCTGACAACTCGTCAAGGCATGGTTCAGCCTGCTCAGTGGCTCAGTCCTAGCTGGCTTGAGCTTGAGCTGGCTTGAGCTGGCTTGAGCTGACTTGAGCTAGTTCACCTCAGCTCACCTTACACCTAGCTGTCACGCGTTTCGCCGCGTTCAATCGCCCGGTGTTTTCCCCCCCTACTCTAGTACTCTCAGTAGTCTCAGTCGGAACGCGTTTCGACGAATCGCCATCTTGCGGGACGATGTATGTTATGTATCTATGTATGTACGTAGTGTTCAGTCGGCGAGAAGGGTGAACTGGATGATGCAAAATGAAATCGATCGATACTCCGTTACGGAAGGCGCACATTTCGAAAATTGCGGCTGACAAATAGCGTCATTCGCCTTCTTCGCCTATTCAGAGAATAATCATTATGGTTCACATTTTATTCCTTTCGTTTCTGCAGAGTGATGTTTTTTAGTGAATAAAATTTCTATTGTCTGGAGACAAAGCAATTTCTTAATTTTAATTTATTCCAATGTAATGAGATTAATGTTTAAGATATCACACGACACATTTATGCAAATAAAAAGTGTAAGAAATAGAGTCAAAGAAATGCAAATAATGCTTTTAATATATACATCTTTTTATGCTTGTATAGGCAACAGGGTAAATGCAATGGAGCAGAGAACTGGAAGAGGAAACATAGCGATCAGGATGAGGAAGCTGTTGTTTTGACTGAAAGTTTGGATAAAGAAGAACCTGTTCTCACGAAAGTGTGTTCAACGAAACAAGATGCTACGTCAAACAAGATCCTACTTGATGCTCCTGCCTCTGCGATAAGTGAGAATGTATCAGAGGTGTCGGACGATGCAATCAAGTTACACTTACGACGTAGTTCGAGGTCGAAGCACCACAAGAACAAGACGAAGCATCGCAAAGATAAGCGGAAAAAACGGCGACACTTGAAGAACGGCGTTCAAAATAGTAGTTCTATTCAACTAGACAGATTTGAATGTATCAGTGGAAATGCATCAGATCTGCGGAACAGTTCGGCAGCAAATAGAGATTCGAGTAATCACGAGATCATAATCAGTGAATTAGATCCTAAATTAACATTAGATGAAGTAGAAAACTTGGAAATCGATACAAAACAAGTTAAACCCCCTATGACCAAGACTGATCACGTAGATAGCATTAGAATTCGAAACGATGTAAATAGTACAACCAACAGCGACACCAGGTGCGAGGAAAACGTAATCGATATACCTGGCGATTCACATAAAAATACCTTTGAGAATAATATTATTACTAAGCTGCATTTTGCCGATACTACAACAACAACAACAACATCTCTTCCAAAGCATGGATACAATACTGAGAATGTGAATAAGACAAACGTAAAATATTTACTGGATCCCAGTGCCGACGAAACCAGTGCAGTTGAGACACTTGCTGTTGACGACGCACCTGAGAAAGAACACGAGGCCAAATCGATGTGTTGCGTGGAATCGCACGGATATAAGGACGTAACGTCCAACAATTGCGAAGACGCGGAGAATCGTAAATTGGAAAATCGTAAAAGGAGACGGAAACGTCCGCGTCACGATGTGCAAATTCAAGAGAAGGATCTCTCGGAAAATAATGCTTTAGACGAGACGGTGTTTAAACACCGGCGAAAAAAGCACAAGCATACAAACGAGCACAAAAGCAAAAAACATCACGATGTACGAAAAGCGCCGCAAGACGGCATCGTCAAGCAAGAGGAGGCACGAAACGCGTGTCCACCGGAGGCCGCCGAGCTGCTATCTTCGCCGGCAGAAATCCGATCTTCTGGCAGAATCACCGAGGAGGCGGAAACGCGGAACGGTCGCAGCCCCGAGGGTATCATCGATAGTACTGACGACGTCGCGTCCGAGCCACAAAGACTCGCGATCAAGATCAAGCTTTGTCAAGAATGCAACAGTCGTCATTTGCAGGACGCCTGTCCTCTGACGACGTCACAGTACGCGATAGCCGATACCATCTCTTACGAAAAGTGGTTGAGCAGACATAAGGAGAATTCGGAGATAATGAAAGCCATCGCGTCGGAGGATCCAATGTCGGAGGGTTATGGCAGATTAACGTACGACGGCTTCGAGTCAGATGACGAATCTCCAACGTCCAGCGAACAATGCAAGGCCAAACCGAAAATGCAAAGGGAGGAGAAGCAGTTGGTAGTAGAGATGGATCGACCGCTATACGCGAGAGATTCTCTCCCGGATTGCCTTGAATTGAAAATTGCAAATACCGATCACGGTCTTGGCATCTATACCAAGAACCCGGTTCCAATGTATGCCAAGTTTGGTCCGCTTATCGGCATCTCCGTTAGAGAAATGGACATTCCGGATGATTTCTCTATGCGCCATATTTGGGAGGTATTATCAGACAGATATTTTGATTCATTGGAATTTTAGTATTGTAAAATTGCAAAAGTAATTATTGCGGAAATGAATCTTTTTCTTTTTTCAGATAGATAATAATGGAAAGAGTACATATATCAGTACTACGGATCCATTAAAAAGCAATTGGATTCGATACATTAGACCAGCTGACACAAAAGAGAAGAGAAGCCTCGCGGTGATTGCTAAGCATGGCCAATTATATTTCGTTACAACTAAGAATATCGCATTGGGAATGGAGCTGACTTATTGGGTAGAGTCGCAATCTTCCACATGGACGAGGAAGAATAAAATCAATAAAACGAGTAAGTGTGTACAGAGTGTATTAAACTAATAATTAATTTTTTTCTTTCTCTCTCTCTCTCTCTCTCTCATAGACTGTTTCATGATCGTTTGCATCTCTTTCAGATTGTGGAGGATGCAATCTTATTTTCGCACATTCAATATATTATCGATTGCATTGCTGCATCTTTCACGACATGAATTATAGTTTAACGATAAGAAAATATCATTGCAAGGTATTTTATATATTTACCGTTTTACACACACACACACACACACACACACACACGCGCGCGCGCGCGCTGAGATTATGGGATTATTTTCCATTTTTTAGGTTTGTGGCGCTACAGTGCTCGGCAAGGATAATATTATGAAACACGCAGCAGAGTTGCACGAGGGTCGCGGCGCATACCAATGTCAATATTGTAAAAAGTTTTTCTTAAGGCTGAATTACTTAGAAATGCACCGAACTTACGGTTGCTCACAGAATCCGCATCGGGCGCGACCGTTATGCGATTTCTGCGGCCGCAAATTTTGCCAGCCACAAAAATTGAAAGTACACATCAAGAGGATGCACAGCGGTAATGGCGTGTAATTCATTCGCAAGCAATGCACTGTATTTCTATCTTTATTTTTCTTATATTTTACATGCAATATGTTTTAATATTGTGCAGATATGGCCGAAGTGCTTAGAGAATTTCAATGTAAATTATGCTTGAAACTTTTGGGTTCTCGAGCAGCTCTACAACGGCATATGAAGGAAGTACATCACAAAGATGTTATTGCTGCAGCCACGTGCGATCGATGTGGAAAAATGTTCCAGAACAAGAGCAATTTAAAAATACATATGCTGACTCATAGCGGTGTGAAACCATTTAGGTGAATTCCTTCAATATATTGTATTAATATTGTATTAATATTATTATTTTTCGTGAGTGTATCTACTATTTACATCTGTGGTCTTCTTTTCTTCATCAGGTGTAAAGAGAATGGCTGTAAGGCAGCTTTCACTACGAAACAATGCCTACAGTTCCATTATAAGAAGGTGCACGGTCTTACAGAGGCGATGATGCCGAAAATTGAGAGGTCCGTGGCGTACACCTTTGACGCGTACAGCGGTGGCCTCGTTGAGGACGTGCCTTGTGGAAGGATCATTCATTCCAGCAGAAGAAATTCACAAGTGAGCTCTATCGTTAATATAGTTTCATATAACATTTGGTTTCTTTTCTTATTATGTATTATACTATATATATATACTCGTATGTAGCAGGACAATAGCAACAGTTTGCCATCTCTGGATGACTGCAGCTCGGAGAGCAGTTTGAAAGTCGAAGCATCAGCACCGGTATCGGTACCAGTACCAGTATCAGTACCGGCACCGATACTAACACCAGTATCAGCACCGCTATCAGCACCGGTACTAGCATCGGTATCAGCACCATTATCGTTATCGTCACCAGTATCATCAACTTCGGATAACTCAACAACCTCATCAGCGCCGATATCGATATCGATCTCGGTGTCGGTATTGGCTTCAGCATCGACAGCAGCAGCAGCAGCAGCAGCAGCAGCAATGACAGGTTCTACTCACAATGTCATTGTGGATTCATTACAAAGTGAGGCGAATTCTACGGCAAAGTATAAGACGGAACAACAAGAGCCTTGTGTTCCGACTACGCAAACTACATCCTTGTCCAGTGGACTTGTGACAACAATGGAGAATGAGCAGACGGAAGTTGATCTATACGACACATCGAGGACGTTGAGCAAGGGCAGCAAAAAGTGGCTAACTGAATTCAATCCACCGCCTACGTCTGACATCGCTGTTCATTTACCGGCTGTTTCGGCGTCGTCTTCCGACATTTATGATTTTGAGGATGGTAGAAAGGATGGTGGTAGTGAGAAAGCGGTATCACGCACCAGTGCGACAACGCCAAATTTGTTAGAAAGCAACAAATTGCGATTAAACGTATATCGTAGCAGAACGGAAAGCGCGAATGCGAGTTTGTTAGTGGAGGCGGCACTGGATGCCGCCGAGAGGGACATAGGAACAGTATCCAGTCCGATTTTGGAGGACAATGATCGCGAGACCAATCTTTACTCTATTTCGAGTCAGTTACAGTCACCGATACCGCAGTCGCGATCGCCGAATCATCTAGACTCGTATATCGTACAGCAGGAAGAGCAACTAATGTCACCTGCGCCAACTCCGGACGACCGGCATACTCCTCCTAGCCACTTACACGTAGATTATCATTTGCATCGACCGGTCGA
>Ga0157363_1005668_pt1 | contig 11676 bp, 15 predicted proteins | sample AttsexASBM1_FD_111477 | JGI IMG/M metagenome (GOLD analysis project Ga0157363, IMG submission 111477) | Fungus gardens microbial communities from leaf cutter ant in Ribeirão Preto, State of São Paulo, Brazil - Atta sexdens ASBM1 | ecosystem: Host-associated > Fungi > Mycelium > Unclassified ...
AGAAAAGGATAATCAAGTTCTAATATTATGAATTAAAACTCTAAGTAGGGTTAAAAGATAACTTTTTGTATTTGAGTAATACAAAAGAACTCAATAGAGTTCCAAGTGCAAACTAGTCTATTTTATATATTATAGACCATAGTCTATGTGCACACTACAACTAACCTACCCTAAAGTACATATGCTTGTTATAAAGTCAACATATTATTACTATGTTATAATGTTATTTGTTCCAGAATCTTCTATATTCTTCTCTGTATTATATGATTCTGTGTGTTATGATTGATACCTTGAGGATACAGCATGGAGTTGGGTTATGGGTATGACAACACAATCAGCTGCACCAAAGTAGTCTCAGTTAGTGTCTCATGTAGTAGGTGCCACAACCCCATGTCTTCCTCCTTGTCTCCTCATGCTTTGTGACTCATTTGCCTCATGGACTACTCATTGTTTCATCATGTATTCCTAGTATATATAGTATAGATACACTCCTGTATCATTACACTTTACCACTTGAATCATATCCCTTACTCTTTCTCAAGTCTTTGCCTAAGTACAACCTAAGCTCTAGCTTAAGGTCATAACATTTGGTAAAGTGTCAACAAGCTCACCTTGCAAGAGAGGTGTATACAAACAATACTAGGCAGAGTTACCTGTTGAGAACAAAATACATATAGCTGAAGCTACAAGGAAGAGCCACGACGAGTTTTAGAAGGACAAACGACATTAAGGTGTTATCAGAATAACTAGGATCCTTGCAGATTATGGAAGAAGACTCAGATGAGTACGAACAAACAACCACAGAGGAAATGTCAGTAGCACCAGCACCAGCACCAGCAGCTGTAGCAAACAGTGAGAACATCCAGGCAGGATTGCCGAAGAACATGGTACTGGACCTAGAATGGTTTGACGGTGACCGAACAAAATTTGAAGACTAGTGGAGAGGGATCAGATTATTCCTCAAAAGCAACAGGGTCATGGACACCGACGATAGGATCACAGCGATCCTAGCTTGCCTCAGGGAAGGTGTAGTGGGAATTTATGCACAATGGAAACTCAATGAGCTAAACGAAGAATTAGGAACCCAGGATTGGGATGACTTTGTGAAAGAACTCAAGATGACATTCAGCAACAAAACAAAGGCAGCAGATACTGAATGGAGAATAGAAACATTCAAGCAAGGAAAGAAGAACACAGCAGATTTTATAATCAAATTCAAAGCATTAGCCATGAAGGCGGACACAGATGAGCTACATGCCATCTTTCTGTTGAAGAAGAATGTACGACATGACATTATTAAAACAATATTGGGTTATCCACCTATAGCAATGCCCAAAACACTCAAGGAGTGGAAAGGGGCAATTACATCAGTAGGACAAGGGTACGAATCCACGGAAGGGAGATATGACTATAAGACCAGCACTAGAACGACTTATGGAGGACGAGGACAACCAATGGATATTGGGAAGTCCAATGATAATTTCAAAGATGGGAAGCCCAAGTGCTTTAACTGTAACAAGTATGGACACATGGCAAAAGAATACTGAGCGGAAAAGAAAGAACGAGAAATACGAACATGTTTCAAATGCGACAAGAAGGAGCATATTGCTAAAGATTGTAAAGAGAAACAGGCGATAAAGAAACAGAAGGTACAAGAAGAATCAGATGATGAAAACAAACAGAACAAGTAGGGTTTTGGCAAAGATCTCGAGTAGGCATGGTACAAGAGATCTCTCATGTAAATTCCCAGAATAATAAATACATTATTCTGAATTGCTGAGCTAGCAAAGGAAAAAAGAAATTAAATATGCAAGCAAATGTCAAGACACAGAATGGCAAAAAGTTGAAAGTAAAAGCATTGGTGGATTCTGGATGCACGCATACAGGAATCGATGAACAACTGGTCAAGGACAAGAGGATTCAAACCAAACCAATAAACTTCTCTTTTGAAGTATTCAACGCTGATAGAACAAAGAACAGAGAGGTGACCAAGGTAGCACCTCTAGAAATCGAAATCAACAGACACAAGGAAACATTGGAAGTAGCAGTAACAGACTTGGATGGAACAGGCATGTTCTTAGGACATGAATGGCTGGTTAAACATAATCCGGAAGTCAATTGAAAGAATGGCACTATCAAGTTTACAAGATGTCCAGGAAACTGTACAATGAAACATGAAGAAATACGATTCAAATCTAGGAAGACCAAGACAATGGAAACAACAGATAACAAGGAACAGAACAATGGGGAAATTGAAAAGGAACTGGATAAGACGAATCCAGAAGATTTACCAGAATACATTCAACCCTTCACACATCTATTCAACAAGAAGAAATTTGAAAATTTACCGGAAAGACGTGAATGGGACTACAAGATAAATCTGATGGACAAAGCCCCAAAGGAATTGAATGCAAAAGCATATGCAATGACACTGAAGGAGGAAGAAGCCTTAAACTAATGGCTGGACAAGCAACTCAAGGCAGGACTCATTGTGGAATCAAAGTCAAGATATGTAGCACCCTGCTTCTATATTCCAAAGAAAGATGGTTCATTATGATTGGTTCAAGACTACAGAAAGTTAAACCAGGTCACAATAAAGGACAAGACGCCACTACCTCTAATTGGAGAAGTAATCAACAAACTCAAAGAAGCAAGATACTTCAACAAATTGGACTTGATTTGGGGATACAACAATGTACGGATTAAAGAAGGAGATGAATGGAAGGCTGCATTCCTAACTAACAAAGGACTATTCAAACCTCAAGTAATGTACTTTAGACTATGCAACTCACTAGAGACCTTTCAAATAATGATGAACAGCATTTTCTGGGAATTACTTCATGAAGGTATACTGGCAAACTACATGGATGGTTTTGTGATACCAGCAAAGACAATAGAAGAACTGGAAGAACGAATGATCAGATTCCTAAAGATAGTGGAGAAACACAATTTGTATTTTAAACAATTGAAATGCGACTTCAACATGGAGGAAATCCCCATACTAGGAGTAGTAGTTGGAAAAGGACAAGTCAAGATGGAACAGAAAAAGATAAAAGTGGTGAAAGAATGGAAAACACCAACAAGAGTCAAGGATGTCAAGAGTTTCCTTGGATTCGCCAACTTCTACTGACGATTTATCCACAACTTCAGTCATATAGCGAGACTACTAAATGAACTGAAAGGCAAGAAGGAATGGAAATGAGAAGAAGAACATCAAAAGGCATTTGAAGAACTCAAGAAAAAAATCACAAGTCAACCAGTTCTTTCTCTACCAAAAAGAAAAGGAAAATTCAGAGTGGAGACAAATGCATCAGGACACGCGATAGGAGGAGTACTATCCCAAGAACAAGATGGGAAATGGAAACCAATAGCTTTCCTGTCAAGAACAATGCAACCAGTAGAACAAAACTATGAGATCTACGATAAAGAGCTACTAGCAATAGTAGAGGCTCTCACAAAATGGAGACAATATCTACTGGACGCAGCGGAACCTTTTGAAGTCTGAACGGATCACAAAAATCTCAAGTATTTCAGAGAGCCACACAAATTAAATGGACGACAGGCTCAATAGTATTTGAAACTACAAGATTACGATTTCACACTGAAGCATATACTAGGAAAGATGAATACAAAAGCAGACATCCTATCAAGAAAGGAACAAGTGGACACCAAAGAAGACAACAAAGATGTCCAGTTATTGAAAGAGGAATTATGGCAATGAAGGATAATGGCAGAAATCACAATGATCAAGAGGAAAATGACAGTGGAAGAAGACGATATACTCAAGGAAATTAAAAGAAACACAACAAGAGAGAAGGAAGTTGTTTAAGCACTGAGCAAGGAGGACAGTCTAATCTGGGAAGAAGATGGAGTAGTGTACATGGAAGGAAGAATCTATGTACCAAACAACAAAAAGATCAAGAAGGAAATTCTGAAGGAAAATCATGATTCGGCGGATGTGTGATATTTAGGACAACATAGGATGCTGGAATTAATCAAGAGGACCTACTGGTGGCCAGGACTAAAAGAGGACATCAAGAAATACATACAAGAATGTTTCAAATGTCAACAGAACAAAGTTCAATATCAAAAGAAGGCAGGAGAATTACATCCATTGGACATACCCCAAGAACCATGGTAAGAAATCAGTATCGATATTATTGGACCTTTACCAAAGTCAAATGGAATGGATGCTATAGTGGTCATTGTCAACTGATTTACAAAGATGATTCGGCTAAAAGCAACAACGATGAATATCTCATTGGAAGGAACAGCGAAAATTTATAGGAATGATATTTGGAAGCTACATGGAGTATCTAGAAAGATCCTAAGCAACAGGAGACTGCAATTTGCATTGAAATTTATGGAGGAATTCACAAAAGCACTAGGAACAAAGAGACAACTATCGACAGCATACCATCCTCAAACAGATGGTCAAATAGAAAGAATCAATCAAGAAATAGGAACGTTTCTGAGACATTACATGAATTATCAACAGGATGATTGGATGAATTGGCTGGCCACTGTGGAATTCCAGTACAATGACAAGAAACACATGGCAACAGGAAGGATCCCATTTAAGTTAAACTTTGGAAAACATCCTTGGAAAGGAGACCTCATGGTGCAAATGGAGATTCCACGAGTAGAAGAATTTGTGAAGAAATTACAGAAAAGCTGGAAACAAGCTACAAATACAATGGAAGAAGCTCAAAAGAAAATAAAGAAGCAGTTTGACAAGAAAAGGAGGAATTCTCAAGAATTAAAGGTTGGTGACAACATGTAGCTGGAGAATAAAAATATCCATTCAAACCAACCCTCGAAGAAGCTGGATAATAAAAGATATGGACCATTCAAAATCTCGAAGGACATTGGACCGGGAGCATTTGAACTGGAGCATTCAGAAGAATGGATGATTCATAACGTCTTCAACAAAGACTTGCTAACACGGTGTATGGAGCCAAAGTTCAAAGGACAACACGAGGAACCGGCACCTCCACCAACAATTATTAATGAAGAAGAGGAATATGAGGTGGAAGAAGTCAGGAAGCACAGAAAACGAGGAAGGGGGACACAATACTTGGTTCACTGGAAAGGGTATGGAGATGAACATGATCAATGGATAGCAGAAACAGGGTTGCCTCATGCAAAAGAGGCAATTGAAGACTATTGGACAAGAGTTTCGAGTCGAAACCTATAAAGAGGGAGGGTAAAATCCTACTTCAACAGCCTAAGAACCTACAAACAAATGTCTTCTCAAATCACAAATAACAACACCTACACTACGGCACCCGCATTCCCAAACCCATACATGCCCAGGAAGTTAAACAACATGGATCAAGCACAAGTTATGAAGAGGAAAAGAGAAGATTGATTGAGGTTATACCACAAAATGTTGAGAGGAATCGAGGTGATGATCAATGTTCAGAGGATGATGAAAGATATGAAGAAAATAGCAGAAGAAACTAGTACAACAGTTACGGAGATGGAAGGGACAATTCTAATGGCTAGCATCAATAATCGAGCAACAAATGCTACAAATATCACTCAGATAGTAGAAGACCTTCGATATCTGATTCAAAGCAATATGGATAACAGAGTATTTCAAATCCAAAGGATGCTGACTGATGAATTAGATCGATACAAAGGAAAAGGAAACTAATATGTGGAGGAAAACATTCGAGAAATTCAAAACCTATATATTGAGGAAGAAGTACAAGATAAAGGGAAAGGAAGAGTAGAAGAAGAAGTAATATTAATCAAGCCATATGAAGCATCGGAGTCAACCTCAACAAAGAGTTCGAGTTTCATTGACGAAGAGATTGATAATCTTCTCAAACACATGAAATTTGTCAAAACCCCTACCTAGACAAGAATATTCTGACCACCTTCCCATTATCAATCACTTTGCTCTAGAGGAAAACAAGATTCCGACTTCTGGAAAGAATTAGCGATGGCCTTGGTGGACACCAAAAATAATATGGAAACATCAAGAAATGGATATCCCATTAGGATGTTCCAAGGGGGACCTCCACATGAACCATTTTTCATTGCAGTTGACAACTGAGAACAGGTCATCATTGGTTCCAACAAGAAAATGGTTGCAATGTATGTGGTTGGAGAATTGGAGGCATTAATTTAATTTCATGAGGACATGAAAGCTGAAAATGGGATATTGTTATGATCGATACCTCGAGGATACAGCATGGAGTTGGGTTATGAATATAACGACACAATCGGCTGCGCCAAAATAGTCTCAGTCAGTGCCTCATGAAGTAGGTGCCACAACCCCATGTCTTCCTCCTTATCTTCTCATGCTTTGTGACTCATTTGCCTCATGGACTACTCATTGTTTCATCATGTATTCCTAGTATATATAGCATAGATACACTCCTGTATTATTACACTTTACCACTTGAATCATATTCCTTACTCTTTCTCAAGTCTTTGTCTAAGTACAACCTGAGCTCTAGCTTAAGGTCATAACACTGTGATTATAAAGAAAAAAACTTAGAAAATAAAAATTAAATAGAGTTTACTGTTTATAACTCTGATATTACCCCTCTTTCAAGATTTCTTCTCTAGAAAAACTGACTTCTATTTTTACCAGTTTCTTTTTAGCTTCTTTAAATATTCATGAACATAGGTGAAAACTAAAATTTGTAGGTAAAGATAGTAAAGATTATGTAACAAACTTTGTTTTTTATTACTAAATAGAAATGAAAATAAAATAGAGTCCACTATCTATAAATCAAACAATTAGATATTAAAGTCTATAAGTTACAGAGTTAAGTTATAAAATTGATTAAAACCTTCAGGATATGCTAGTATTTGGCTACTTCTCATAAATGATGTTATAGAAGGTTTAGAACCTTATCTGTATTAATAAAATTATAAGATTGTTCTAGAAATAATATTATATAAAAAGTAAGATAAATTATCAGACTTAAGTATGTTTTGAGATCTTTGAAGTAGAGATTTTGTTCTAGTATTAAAATAACTAAGTAAAAACTATGGTAATATAGTAAAGATTATGACTTTAGGAAAACCTAAGTCTATTGACAAGTAATATCTAATATATGACTTATTTTTAGAAAAACCTAAGAAAACAGAATGAGGTTTTTTAGAAATATTAGCTACTCTAAGTATTTTACCAATCTATAATAATCAAGTGGAACAATACTAATATAAGATTAGAATAATTACACCAGATACTTAAAAATACTAATAGAAATATTGAAAGTAATATTTTGAATTAGAAAGAACTTATCTGATAATAACTAGAAATATAGAAAAGTAAAGACATAAATATTAGAATTGAAAACAGTAAATACTATTTATTTTTATTTCTTTTTATGTTTCTATTTTCTTTTTATTTTATTTTTTATTTTGAACTTAGAGTTGAAAATTAAACTATTATATGATATGATATAGTATTATACATTTGGTCACAAATCATATAACATAGTCATATAATTATGCATTATACAAAATATTATAAAAGGTTCCAGAATAATGATGTTATATAGTATGTATTACACATATTAATCTTAAGATAAACATATGCTCTTTAGAGCAGACTAGGTTTAGTATAACATAAACTATAAGCCGAGTATATATATAAAATAGAAAAATTATACTTAGAAACTCTATTGAGTTTTCTTATATTATTTAATGTAAGATTGTTCTTTTACTCTAACTCTTGAGCCTAAGTTTACAATAATGAATATGGGTAAAAACTAAAATTTATAGACAGAAATAGTAAAGATTGTGTAATAAACTCTGTTTTTTATTACTAGAAATTAGAGTTGATAGTTTTTTTATAGAATAGTATCAGAAGTAACTATAAATAATGGTGTTTTTGAGTTTATAGTATCAACTTGACTATAATTATTTGTAGTTATATCAATAAATTTAAACTCAAACAAAGTAAAGTAAATAGATATTATGGTATGCTTGAACACTAATATTTTTCTTTTATCTATTTTTCTCAATTTTATATTTCTTTTCTTTTTATTGACGATGAAGAGGCATGTGACTGTGGTCATGTGACATATCACATAATATGAGATCATAGGCCTAAAATGGACTAGAGTAAACTAGATAAATGATGTTAAGGAGTATGTCTACCTCATGGTATATACATGGTGTATTTATGAATGACACATGGACTTCAGAGCAAGATAAATTAGTGTTAGCACAGACTATTTGTAATTTATATAAATAGGGTAGCAATTCAGCAGAGACTCCTTGTTGAGTTCTCTTGTAATTCCCACATCAATAGCTTACTAAAAGCTTTACTTATTTGTGTGATTATTGGACTTTGTGTCTAATGATTGCTACTATTGCACGAGGAACCAGAATGAGAGTGGCTGCACCTAGAACAGTCATGACTCAGTCTTCATAGCATAAAACTGATATATTTGTATATACCTAGAACAGTTGTAACTAGATACATGTCAGATAATGAAAAAGAACATATAGAAAACATCTTATACTCACCTCAGTCTTCATAGCACGAAACTGAGGTGAAAACTGTATGGCGCAAAGAAATATACAGTCTAATCTTATGTAAGGAAATAAGTCTGGAAGGAAAGAATGTGATGTCGAATAGAAAGAGAGTGTGAAACAAGATATACACGAGACAAATAAATAACAACATGCCCACTCAATGAACATTCCTTAAGTGAAACTGAGTCCTTCGACAAATTTCTTGAATTTGATGCCAGTGAGGGCTTTAGTAAGACCATTAGCCAACTACTCATCTATAGAGATATATTTGGCAGCAATTGTCCCATCAGCAAATTTTTCATAAATAAAGTAGTAGTGAAGCTCAATGTGCTTGCTGTGCTTTGAGCTGAGACTGTTTTTGATAAGCAAGATTGTTCCTTGATTGTCAATGAGTAAGGGGGTGGCAGTGCTCAAGAGATGGTTAATGAAAGAAAGAAGTCCTCTGAGCCAAATAAGTTCCTGAGTTGCAGATATTGAGGTAATAAATTCAGCTTCAGTGTTTGAGAGTGAAATGCTGGCCTGTTTCTTCGAACTCCAGACAACTGGACCACCATTTAGCATGGCAACAAACCCACTCATCAACTTCCTATCCGTTTTGTCACCTGCCCAGTCAGAGTCACTGTAAACAACAAGTTCTCCAGCCTTATCTCATTGATATGTCAGCTTGTAGTCACTTGTCCCTCATAGATAGCAAAAAATCCTCTTGACAGCAGTCATATGAGCTTGTCTGGAAGCAGCAGTATGTCTTGAGACCATCCCAACAGCATAGGCAATGTCTGGGCGAGTCCAGACCATTGTATGCATGAGTGAGCCAACACATTGTTGGTACTCAGTGACGTTGATTTCAGGTATGGTGAGTGATGGGAGAGTCATATTAGGGTCCATGGGTATTTTTACAGGTCGAGAATTGGCCATTCCATGACATTCAAGGATCTCCTCGATATATTGGGACTGGAAGAGTGTGGTGATGCCATTTGAGATGTCGTGATTGAGCTCCATTTGAAGAATCCATTTTGCTGAGCCTAGGTTCTTCATCTTGAAGTGGCTGCTCATCTCAGACTTGGAGGACTCGACAAATTTAAGGGACTTAGAGATGAAGAGGAAGTCATCCATGTAAACAGCAACAATGATCAGGTGACCATTGGCATCAACATGTGTAAACACATACTTGTCAGCTACTGATGCCTTGTACTCTAGCCCAACCATGACCTTATGCACCTTGGTGTATCATTCTCACGACATCTGCGTAAGGCCATAGAGGGTCTTCCTGAGCTGCCAGACATGTCTCTCAGGCCTGTTTTGTCCTAGGAAAATCTTCATATATATTCCTTCAGGTCTCCATTCAAGAAGGCCAATTTTGCATCTATCTGGTGGATGTGCCAGCTATTTGCACATGTGAGAGCAGGTAGAGTCTAGACTGTGAAATGACCAATAATAGGTGAGTACATCTCATTGAAGTCAATGCCTTCAACTTGAGAGAACTCTTTTGCAACCAGGCAAGCTTTATAACATTCGACTTGGCCATCAGGACCCAATTTTGTCTTGAATACCCATTTACAGTCGACCACTTTGCAGCCTTCAGGTTTGGGAACCATATCAAAAATATTCTAACGGACAAATTGTTCCATTTCTTCAGCACAAGCTGCTCTCCACTGAGTTCTGTCAGGGCAAGACATGGCTTCTGTATATGTGAGTGGGTCCAGATTAATATTTGCAACCTTTGCTAACTCGTCATCCACTGCTCTGGTGACTTCAACAATTTTCTCTATCTTCCCCCCTTGACAGTACTAGATGTGGTGGTTTGCAACTTTTGAGAAGACTCTCCATGTTTGTAGGAAAACTTTTGATAATAATCATCATCGTTATGTATGGGCTGGCGTTTGAGCCTGGCAGACCTACAGACCTCAGGCGGCGGGTTCAAGACAGCTACAGAGATAGAAGTGTTGAAAGCAGGGGCTCTAGGTCCTTCAACAGCAAGTTCAGTTAAGGAATCCTCCAAGGCGGTGTCGGATAAGTTCTTAGCTAGGACCTTAGTTCTGTAGTTCCAAGACGCTTCGAGATCAGGCCTAACATTCACAGTAACATTCATCTTCTCATTGCTTTCTTTAGGATCGGAAATGGTGATATGAACTTTACTAGGTTCAACTTGTCCACCCTTGTAAAATACCATATCATGACTGATGTGAGTCTTCCTCATACTCCTGTCATGGACAATGTAAGCCTTTTTGTTTTCCAACAGGCCTATGAAAACTCCTCAGACCAAATGGGAAGCCAATTTGTCCTTCATGCCAGTGAGCAAGACCTGAGCTCCACACCCAAAACTTCTGAGATGTGTGATGGAGGGTCTAGACCTTATATATAAATGGTAAGGGATCTTCTTGGTTGACATACCTCAATTGATGACTCTGTTTAGGATATGGGTAGTGTAGAGAATTGCATAACCCCAGAAGCTCCTGGGTAAGCTACTTTCGAACAGTATCATTCAAGCAGCATGAACAAGAGTGTGATTAATGTATTCAGTAACATCATTTTCTTAAGGAGTGTCAGGGTTGGTGAATTCGTGATGTATTCCTTTTGATTTCAGGTACTTTGCAAATCATCCAGAGGAGTATTTGCTACTACCATCACTTCAGAAATAATTCACCCATTCATCTATCTCGACTTCAGCATGCTCAATTAGTGCCATCAGTTTCTTCTCAGCTTTATCCTTGGTCTTCAAAAGCTTGACTTTGATGTATTGTGAGTGACTGTCAATGAAGGTCATGAAGTAATGGTGACTGTCCTGGGTCGTTTTCTGCATAGAACCACATATGTTGCTGTAAACACAGTGAAGAACACAAGGATTCTCAATGTTAGAGACCTTCAGAATTGGCTGTCAGGTCATTTTGCCTTCAAGGCAGGTAGAGCACTGGTGAGTCTCATCCTTGTCATCATGCTCATCAATCTCCATTGTCAAGATTGAAGATAGTGGACTTTATTTTATTTGTCTTTTTTCATTTTTTATTTTCATTTATTTTATTTTCTTTTTGTTTTAATTTTCTATTTTTAGAACAACTCGGGTTAGGGTTTATCAGTCACGCCGTCACATCAGTCACAAATTGATGGCATAGTCACAAGACTGATCACGGGACGTAGGAGAAGGAAGTAGAAGGTTCTGGAACAAAGTGA
>Ga0157363_1005669_pt1 | contig 11674 bp, 7 predicted proteins | sample AttsexASBM1_FD_111477 | JGI IMG/M metagenome (GOLD analysis project Ga0157363, IMG submission 111477) | Fungus gardens microbial communities from leaf cutter ant in Ribeirão Preto, State of São Paulo, Brazil - Atta sexdens ASBM1 | ecosystem: Host-associated > Fungi > Mycelium > Unclassified ...
GGAGTCGAGCCGAAAAAAGTTTATCGCAAAATGGCTGCCCGTATTTACGTGATTCGGGGGCGGAGGCTTTTTCCGAGCTTCCTCCACCTACTATATACCACCGCCGCTGCCGCCTCCGCGACTCGATGGGTAGTGCAACGGCGCGGAGCCGGAACGACCCAACTGCCGAGAAAGCTTTTGCATAATAAAACAGCCTGTACTTTCTCCTACTCCCAACTCTCCTCCGCTCACCCCATCCCGACGACGCAACCATAGCTACCGACCTTCGTTCTCATTCCTTCTCTTTCTCCTTCTATCTTCTTTTCGCCTCTCTTCCATTTCATCTTCCTCTCCTTTTCTCTCATTCTCTTTTTCTAATTCTCTCTCTCTCTCTCTCTCTCTCTCTTTTTCCCTGTTTTTTTCTTATATGTCCTCTCCCTTTGACCTACGAGAAGGAAAAGTATTGGTACGCGGTGCACCTGTGCGCCTGCCGCTGGTCAGATCGTAAAAAAGGGGGAGAAACGTCGATTTCGAATGCGAGAAGGGGATAGTAGCGGCTGGGGAAAATGGCGTCAGCTTCCTACGCGTTTTCCAACTACACCGCGACGGCGTACGAAGGGACAAACCGCTGCGAAAAAACTGTTACGGCAGCAACGGCGACAAGAGCGGATCGTTTCGACGTTATAATATCCGGGGCGGGATTAACATTATCTGTCGCCGCTCTCGTGTTTGCGGGCTTTTTAACGGCCATAAATATTCCGTTTTAAAAAAAGCTACGACTGTGATTTTTCGTGTACGGCTGCTCGTGTTTTCCGGGTTACGCGCCTAATATAGAGGTTTTCATTCGGTTGTCCGTGAAAACGAACGGGGAAAAAGGGACAGAGAGGCGCTTGTACGCGCCACCGTATAAATCTAAAGGTACACGCGACAGACTACGCAAATTACGTAGCGACGGCTATGCGTTTTTATTCCGCTTAATTCGTTCGGAATTGCGCGCGAGAGCTGCATAATCGTGTCGCGCGCAACGTCTGGATAATGCAGAAACGACAGCGCGAGGCCGACACGGGATACACGTTCCAACTACCAGTATTACGGCGCACAGTATTATAGCGTTAATTTGAGCTTAAGAGGAATCGGGAGACAAATTCACCGGTCGCGTATTAAACGATTCGGGCTAATGTAACGAAACGTGAATAGCATGAAAAATTGAAACATTGCGTTTGATAAAAACGTATTATTAATACTATTCTAAATATTCCGAGATGTAACGTTAAGAAACTGCTCTACAAATTCTGAATCCACGTTAACACATACAAATAAACAGATAAATAAAGTAATAAAAAAAAAATGAGAGAGAGAGAGAGAGAGAGAGAGAGAAATGGATAGATAAAATTTATCACTGTTCAAGGCTCTCTAAGAACAAACAAATTAAAGCAAAAATGATATAGAGGATAAAGAAAATTTACAAAAATTAAAAAAATTAGTTACAAAGAGAAAAACACTCAAGCATAATAAATTTCGCAAAAATTAAAATAAAAAATAAAATACAAAATATAACAAGTACAAATATTGTAAGTAATTGAGTAATATAAACACGATGACTAAGTTTCAAAGAAAGAGAGAGATTAATATAAATTCTCAAGTTAACATCGAGATCAATTAATTGGGTAGTCTAGTTTTTTCATAATTCAATCATCTAATTATTATTTCGTCGAATAGTCTCCGGACAATCATCTCGCCGATAATTGATTTCAAAGCTCTCCCAGATTTCATGAATCTTCGTTTATGTACACATGTGAAGTCCAACGCTAACTCATCGTTATCATGAAACGGTTGGCTATTATTTTGTCCGATGATGCCCTACGACTCTCTCTCTCTCTCTCTCTCTCTCTCTCTCTCTCTCTCTCGCTGATTTCCCTCTCCTCGTAATATCTTGCTCGTGCGTGTGCGTGCTCTCGGATCCGGCGGGAATGCGTGCGCGTGTGTACACCATGGTGGTTAATTTCCAGTCAAATTTCATTACTTGACCGCGGCGAGCGGGTAGATGGCCCGTGTGCGTGCCCTCGTCCTCGACCCGGCGAGCGCAAGCGGGGATGGCGACCAACATTATTGTTGCACAGTTGTCCACTGTCAGGGCCGTAAAATGGAGATGCGAGGCCGCGGTATTATTAATGATCGCGCGCCGTTTACCGTGGCTTAACTCTCTCGTGTCTTTATGTCCTCTTTTTTATCATTTTCTTCCTCTCTCTCTCTCTCTCTCTCTCTCTCTCTCTCTCTCTGTCGTCATTCGTAAACTACGTCGTGCGAATTAAACTCGATGACACGCGAAACTCTCAATTACCGATACTGACACGTTAAACGAGGATGAGGATAATTAGTCGAAATGGAGTCAACGAGAGAAAAAGAAAAGAATAGTCTATATATCTCGCATCTGAATAATAAAATCGTTCGTTGATATTTCACTATGTATACATTTTTTTGATAAATGTACATGGTACACGCAATTGTCTCTCGTTAAAGAATCACGCTTAAAAAGTTCCATCGGATCGTGAAGCAATCTTATCGTATTTTTTTCTGGCTGTGGCTCGACGTACTTTTTTTTCTCTCGTGACATTGCCCATAATTTCGGCGCTCCATTGCGATCGTCGCGATTAAATGTATTTCTGCGACACCCGTGTATTGCAGAATGATAACAAAGGTAGCAGGGCGGTCTCGTCGCGTTGTGATTGTCGGGCGGGCCGTATAAAAGCCGAGCACGGCTGGCAGGCCACGAAATGCCGGTCGCCCGGTAATAATTTAACTGGGAGTCGAATTAGAACTGGGATAACAACGGTTTCCGGACGAGCCCGTCCACAAATACGCCATATACAGCCGCATACGTGCGCTCGGCTCGTCGGATCTTTCGAAACATTTATGCGCCGCTGTGTACGTTCATTACGACTGTAATCGATCGAGTGCGACCATCGCTCTCCTGCTCTCGCATTCTCTCTCTCTCTCTCTCTCTCTCTCTCTCCCTCTCCCTCCCTCTCTCTCGCTCGTCCCGTGATGCCGTTTAATAAATATCAATTTAGTTCCGAAGGCGATTTTCATACTATGCCGACAGTAATTATCCGCAATGTCTCTCAGAGCGATATTCCCTTTCGAGTAAAATTGTTTTAATTCACGTTTAACGCTATTTTAACGTGCGATCGAGTGTTCGCGAAATCTTGGATACTTTTATAACGCCCCCGCTCGCGGTTATTCATCATCGTGGAACGATATTAATTACGAATTAATAACGCGCTTCTAATCGGGTGATAACGTGACAAAATTACGATGTTAATTATATGTATATCTGTGACGCTCGTTATATTTTCCTACATTATGTATTTCCGACCGTGGAAAATTCTCTGCGATCAAAAGCGGTTGCTTACCCCGCCGTTTATTTTCAACGAACGTATGTACGAAGCACAAGAGACGTAAAGTGAATCGACCTCGATTTTATAAGGAACAAGAATGTATGTACACCGTGGGACGCATAAATCATTTCACCACTCATTCAGGATAATTGGCGTGTGTTACGATAATCCGTATCCAAAGAGAATTCATTATGATACATCGAAACTCCTACAAATCCTCCCTCTCTCAAAATATTAATTTTCTCTTTATACTCGCTGATGTATCTGTAATCCAGCCTCCCGTTTGTCTACTTCGACAAGAACTTACCACGCGACAATCTCAAAAGGTACAAAAGATCGCTCGCGTAAAATCGCGTGCCTTATGAGATGACGAAATTAATAATAACAAGCTCGCGTTCCGAAAATGAACGCCCAGGAATAAAACGCCACCGAGAGAAGACACGATAGATCTTCGAGGGCGATTTCGAGGCGTTCCTGTTTTTCGCTTATACGTTTCTCCTTTGGTCTCTTCGCTCGTTTCCTTCCTTTTCTTATCTCGGGGTTCCGCTTGGCCATTTCACAAACCTCGTGCACTCCTCTCGAATTAAGTGAAATCGGCCCGGAGGAAGAACGCCGGAGCTCTAAGTCGGAGAGCAGGAAAAAAAAAGAAGAAAACGAAAAGAGGCGAGAGCTGAAAGGAGGAGGAAAGTAATCTTTCGGCCCTGGCGTTTCCAATCGACTTCATTCTCCTTCGCTCCTCCTCGCCCTGGTCCTCCTATGGCCCCGAGCATTTTCTCACGCGAAAACATTTCTACCGTCGTATTTCTAGAAAGGGAAGCGTGTAAATAGCGAGGATGACGCGGTGCTCTCCTACTTAGTGATCGGACTCATAGTAATTTACCGTCAAATACCGGTCCCTTTCCCGTAATTCCTCGGCAAGCGTTCTCGGAGCACGGTAATTTCCGTAACTTACCAATAAATCATCGAAATGGCAGATCGAGGAGCACTGCTTATTTTTAGCAATATATAATTTTTTATCGCAATCGAAAATGAAGATGTAAAAGAGCAGAGATATTTTTCTTTGCCAGTAAAAGTGTAAAAATTATTTTATCGATACTATCGTAAATAGCTTAGGATTCGTCAGTAAGATATTATAGACGTAAAGATATATTTCTATATTCTATATTTCTTATTTTCAATATTTTTAAATTTTCTTCAAATCCAAAGATCAAAAGAAAAAAGAAATGGCATCGCGTGCGGATTTAAGTACAACATGAAGCAAAGCGTTGTTATCGCGAGTCTACTACGCCTCCTGACTTCGTGGAAGCCGCGAGAAGTCGAAATCTCGAATTAATTAGATGGCGTTACATAATTCATGACACGACCGGCCGGGCCGGTCGGCTGACTGGCTTTTTACATAATGCGTGCGTCGATCTTTTCTCGGAGGTGTCCGGCCGGCAACCGAGCAGAAGATTGTTTTTCGCACGCACGAGTTACCTCGACACACGCGAGACCCGCCTGGCATCTCCTTCCCTCCATTTTATCTCGAAAATCATATCTCCGACGAATCGATACATGTTGCAGTGAAAGAGAGAGAGAGAGAGAGAGAGAGAGAGGAGCGAAACGCAAATATTTGACGGTAATCTTTCCAATGTAAATCTGTCTATCTTTGGAGATTCGTGTTTTGGTTTGGAAACGTAAACGCGTCCTCGCGGAGAGAGATGCGTCAGTGGAACACGAGTGGTAGCAGCAACGGCGGCAGCGTATTGTGTGTCACCCTCTGTGTAGCCGAGATAATCGATGAATGATTATCCAATCGTGGCTAATGCGGAAACTATCCGTTTAATTACGTTTAGTACCTCGGACCCACGTCGCAATCCGTTGGCTTCGAGCTATACGCGCACTAGCTCGTCAACGTAGACCGAAAGAGGGGTGGTGGTTGTATCCCCCTTGCCGCGTATGCGGCAGTCCATGATAGTGGTAGGTAACACGCTTGTACGCTTGTACGTGTCTGTCGGAAGCGGAAGGCGGACGGACGGGGGTTCGGGACGACCAAGGGGGATGGCGAAGGGAGGATACGAGGATGGCGCACATTGGCTTTGCCGCCGCACTACGAGCAACGAGGGAGGCGGATAGCTTTGGAAAGGGGTTGGCTACCTCATAGCCAGAATTGAGCCGCGACCGCCTAACTGACGTAATCAAGTGTTCGCCAGTGGTACTCAAACGCGCTCGAGCGTGCCTTTTCGCGACTAGCTGCTATTATCTAGTTGTTGAATCTCGGTACGGTTTATATATACCGCTTAAAAAAAAAAAAAAAAGAAATCTATACTTATTATACCTACTTATTATAAACGTATATGTGTGAGAATGCATGGGCCTATGATCGGCCTAACGCTAAAAGAAATTTCAAAATGTATAAAACGGTGATGAACAAGAGTAAAATTATATACGATAGAATCCATCGTCTTCGCGCGTTGGGCTCGATTTCACCGATCGCGACACAGTACAACGTAGTGCGAAGCGAAGTGGCGATGATTCTGCACGGTTATTAGTTAAGCTTAATTGTTTCTGTCGGACAGGCGTCGGTCGTATGTTTACAAGGTGTACGCGCGTGGCTTGCAGCGGCGCGCAACGAGCAACGTGCCGAGAAACACGCGCGTCCGCGGACAGGCTAACTAGCGCGCGAGACACGCGCGACACGTGGGGGGAGAACATGATCGTTGCGAGAATAGCCGCGGACCGCGGGTGAATGCGGCGCGTATCGACACTCGTGCTGCGCACTGTACACGCGCTTGGCGTGGGTGGATGGATTCGATGCTCGCATTCGATGTATCTCGCATCGAGTCGCGTCGCGACGCTGTGTTACGTGTTCATTTCGATGTTGCGGCCGCTGTCGACTGGCTCGACAACGCTGATCGACTTTTTGCCACGGCCGACATCGCCAAGCGCGGATCCACGATGGATGATTCTCTCCGCTGACAGAAGTTGAAATCTTGAGATATCAAAATTGCGTTTGCCTCCAACTGCACTTTTTTCACATTCCTTCTTTGTGTTATTTTAAGGTTATTTTAAGAAAAGAGAATAAAAAATTGAAAAATTTAAGAAAAGAAAAATGTAAAAGAGTATGAAGGAAAGTAGAGATAAATATGAAACTTTTAATGTATAAAATTAGGAATGGATTGTAAAAATTGCAACGTCAGAAGTATATCGGGATAATTTTATTCATGACATTTATTGATTTCCATTCGTATAATCTATTCATCTGTTATATCTTATACAGGAATATTAACTGCTGTTAATAATGCTGTCCGTTCGAAAGTGGTCCATCACGAGAAATGTATCTCACTCGTCGAAGAAAGGAAAGAAACGGTGCTCGATTTGAGCGCGGGATCACTGTCGATGGCTATCGTTAGGTATCCTCGAGGAAACGCGCGAGGCTGGATATACATATCGGAGTCGATATAAATAGCCACGTGTGTGCATTGCGTGTGTCGCCGTATATCTCCCCACGTCGCACCTCCCCGAGTAAACGAACCTCCCGCGGAGCTCCCGTCGGTCACGGGCATTGAAATAAACAAACAAGCATTGGGAGCAATATCCCGCTCTGTCAATATTTGCTCGACGGTTAGTCGACTCGCAAGAGAAACGGGGAGAGAGAGAGAGAGAGAGAGAACCTCCGCGTCGTCGACATCTTCGCTTCCACCATCGCTTTTCTTCTTCCTACTACTGCGTCTCTCGATATGTACTGGCACCTTCGTTCTTGAACACACCCGCTTCCACCATCCGTAGACACCCGAGGGCTTGAGACTCAGCAACGATGGTAGTGGTGATGGCGGTGGTGGCCGCGGTAGAAGAGATGGGAAGTAAAGTAAACGGTAATGTAAACGTCGCGTTTACATTTACGTGTTTGTCGAGTAAGTCAAATATTTCGTGCAGCCTGAGTGTCCGTTTCTTCGTGTGTGAAAGTCTACGGATGCGCGATGGTTCCGCGGCACGCAACATTTATCGTGAGAGAGAGAGAGAGAGAGAGAGGGGGGGGAAAGGGAGAGGAAAGAGAATATTCCTTCTCTCCTTTTCTTATATATCTTGCCCCTGCTTATTTATCTTTCACCAAATAATATGTTCTTTGCCCTTCTTAGTTTGGCAAGAAATAATCTACTCTATCGTATCGATATCTCGAGACTTTCTTTTACCTTCGCTCAGAAGAAAAAAAAAAATTTCATGGAAGCCGACGAAAGCGCGGCGTGGATCGAGGACTTTAGCTAAATCCTTCATGGAAAATTCAAAGTTTTTCATTAACGTCTCCGCTCTCGGTAGAGGAAAGTTTCGGTGGAGTACCCGACGACGCGGCGCATATTTCATATATTATTTTGCGCGACAAGGAGGTTGATGGCCTCCGCGTGGGGGATGTAGATACGTACATACTACTACGATGTCTCGAACGAACGAGCGAACGTCACCGCCGGCGGCTGTTTGCGCAACCCTCTTTCATGCTACACCCTGCGGCCCTCCATTGCCGCTCGAACAAAGAACACCGTGCTCTGCCTCGCCGCACCAAGCGCCTCCGGCGTTAATATTTTAAGCACACTTTTCTTCCACCGTACGTCCCGCACACTTCTCCCCCTGGTCTTTTCGCTTTTCCCGCTCGTCCCGTTCTCCTTTCCGCCGAGAAGCCGCTACGGAAGGAAAGCAGGCGGTGGTTCGTTCGTTCGCTCACTTCCCCGACCTGAAAGCATCGTCGTCGTCGTCGTAGTCGTTGTCGTCGTCGTCGTCATTGCAATGGCGGTCGGGGATGACGGAGGCAATCGGGGGGATGAAAAGAGCCAGGAGAGATAGACGATCGGGAGGAAAAAGAGGGACTGAATTTTGCAAGGCAAATTAAGTGTGCGGTTTTACGACAGCGGCTTTCACACCATCACCCTTCGCGCCGCTTTGCCTTGCCCTGCACCTGTGAACCCGAAGGGGATGTTTAAAGAGAACTTCCTCTCTCCTCTCTACCCGTTTATGCGCCCTAAGGTGCCTTCTGGCAGACAACATTTTTGCGTCCCGCGTGTGCTGAAGATGTTCTCGATTAATCGCGAAGGACGAGCGGAGGGAAAAAAGATAAAAGAGCGCGGATGGTTCCTCGAGCATTATTACTTCGAAAGATCCTGCAGATTGTCTTGGGAAATACAATCTTCTCGAAGGAAATTTCATTTGTTCCTGATTTATTTCGGCTTATGGAACCTCTGTAAAAAAAAAGATCCATTAAACGACTACATTTAAGTCATTGCAACGATATTTATCATAACCCGACTAATCGTCGCAAACTCCTGGCGAGTCGATTCGATCAAAGAGAAAAAAATCAACCTTTCTCGTCGATCGATAAGCACGCGTTTACGCCGACGCCGAATATAGCTTGCAAGCACGAAGTGAGCGAAAAGTTCTTTGGTACCTCGGTGTATGTCCGTACCGCGTTGCGGTCACACGTATGAATAAATCGCGAGCATGATTAAGAAGTCATAGGGAGAGAGAAAGAAGAGTCGTTTTTCGTTCAAAGTTTTATGACTCCTCCGCACGGCAGCTCTTCTTTCGCGCCACGTCACTATCTCTCGCTGCAAATATCGAGGCTTTTCTGGCGATATTCGCGAATCTTTGAGTAAGTTACGACCCTGTGGAAAATTTCAACGTGTCTCGACTCTCGACGTCGAGGAGAAACGACGAATATATGATGTTATCCCGGAAGAAGAAAACACCGAAGGGGAAAATGCATCCCCTGTCGTATTTCGTTTTCGCGGCGACGATCTATTGCCGCATGCAGATCGTCGATTTTCCCGGTAGTGGTAAGACTTCCTCGGCCGTGATATCGTAATGCAGTGATAATGTCGCGGTGGTGTCGCGGTTTCCTCGCTCGAAGGGAAGTTTAGCGGGCTCGAAGGCGAGAGTCAGTCGTAGTCTTGCAGGTGCACGTATCTCAAAGGCTGCGTGCTCGTAAATTCTCTATCGTTTCTACCATCGGTCACCCCCTTCCCGCGGATATATAGTTCCTGGATAGTGTGCGTTCCAGGGTCGTTGAACCCGCGCGATCCTGCCGACGACGACGAGTTCACTTTCGATCTCTCGAACTGTCTGTTAGACGCCGCAATTCAGGGGGAGGGAGGGAGGCTATAGCACGCGCGATCGTTCAAAACTCAACCGACGTCGCTCATTAAACTATCACAAGTTCCAAGTCTGAAAGCACAGCTGCGGCAATGTAACTCGCCGCTTTGCTATGGCCGTGACATTTTATCATTAAAAAAAGATCTCTTAAAGGTAAGATGCCGCAGCGATGTAAAATTGATTTTTCTCACTGGAATTTTATGTATTTTTATGTATTATAATTATTACAATATTTCTGCGCATATATATCGTATACTGTATTGTTAATATTTGCCGTTGTACTTTGAATAAAAATTCTAATAAACTTCGCGAAAAATAAAATTTTTTTTAAATAAAAAAAAAATTTGAAGAAATTGATAAACAAATTGAAATTTATGGATTGCAATTCTAAAACGTTATGTACGCAGGTAGATACCGTTCGATCTATTTAACATGCGAGCTCACGCAATCGGACAATTTTCTCGTATTCGTCCGATTCCTGTGGAACGTATTGCGCGTTACCTCGAAGCGTTTTTGTCGAGATTTGCGCGGTTTCAACGCCTGGCAGGTCTCCTACACGAACGTACTGCGAGTGTATTTCATAAATCCGCCGGCGTGTATCCTGCTGCATGTGTCTCCTCTTTGATCCCACGGGGAAACGATGCAACCTCCGCTTCTTGCGCCCGCGTGAATGCCACGTTTTGCATCGCGTCGCGTCGACAGAACGACAAAAGCCGGGCTCGCACACTACATCGTAATCTATTCGCGGTGGTTCGTATCACGACGGAAAGCACGTTGCGGAGGCTCCGGGGCGTGTGATATCCGGTCGCTTCGCGCTTCGACGCGCTCGTTCCCTGCTGCAGTTTTATGCCCGGTGTCGCAAATGTTACGGGACGATTTTAAAAAATGTGTTTTCCTTCTCTTTTTTTTTTTTTTTTAACACCGCGCAGTGTTCGTTCGAGTTGGGTTTTATCATAAACTGTAAAAAAATTTTCCGCGATTTCACCGATTTTTTTTTTTTCCATATATATAGATGAAACGACCGGCATGAAAACGCTGGGGCGCGCGTGCAAAAACGACATTTAAAGTTAAAAATATTCGCGTAGCCGTGACAGGGAATCTAGTTAAATGCAAAAACACTCGGAATACACGACGAAATTTCCACGTGTCCCGATTCATTTAATACGGGGGACGCTGCGATGGAAATCCAAAACAATCCTGCACGCATATATTGACGTACAGCGATCCCAGTTCAGACGCAACGGAGGAGATTCCAATCGACGAAAGACAGGTGGACGAGATTGAAATCAATAGGTACGCGTTGCCCGGATAAAAATGTCAATATCCGTGCGCCACTAGTTTGCTTTACACCGACCCGACAGTGTTCGTTCCGTTGATTGTACAAAGTAATTTGGTTGGTTTAACTGGCGCGTGAATCAACAGCTTTTTTTCCCTTTGAACGAACAATCGGTCGACGAGTCGTTCTAGCGTCAGATTGTTCACGTCACGATTCACTACCGGTGTATCCGGCTGTCCAGTAATTAATTGCTCGCAATCAATAGCGCTTTAATATTAAGAGTCACGCGATCCGCACCGGCTACCGACATACATAGATATTCGTGATAAACGACGTTGCGGTCGAAACTGGATCCAAATCGATTCGCAAAAAAATTTACGAGTTGCGTGAGCACAGCTTCGTTACCGGATCAGTAAAGGTTATTACAATAAATATTACTGCAAACGTTATAATTTAAATAAATGAGGTTCAAGACACTTTTTTTTTCTCCTATACTTCCATCGGCTATACTTAATCTCGAGGAGAATGAAAACAATGTTGAGAGTCACTGTAGTGAAAGAAGGGGTGCAAAATATTTAGATCCGATCATAAGTGCCCGCGCTTTCACCTAGAGGCCGTCCTAACAGCCCTTGTTTACGTTTATGGCTTTGGGTTTGACGATCGCGTGTTACATGTCCGTTCGTTCGCATGCATATGCACGTGCATGGCACTTACACACGTGCACGCACGTTGCACACACGACTCTGATGTAGGAAAGAGCAAGGGAGAGAGGAGAGAGAGACAGAGAGAGAGAGAGAGAGAGAGAGAGAGAGAGAGATGGATTTTGCCACTAGTGCGTGTAGATACCAATCTCGGTAGCAGGGGTTGAAATCGGCCGCGGTAACCTAACCCCATAAACTCTCTA
>Ga0157363_1005670_pt1 | contig 11672 bp, 9 predicted proteins | sample AttsexASBM1_FD_111477 | JGI IMG/M metagenome (GOLD analysis project Ga0157363, IMG submission 111477) | Fungus gardens microbial communities from leaf cutter ant in Ribeirão Preto, State of São Paulo, Brazil - Atta sexdens ASBM1 | ecosystem: Host-associated > Fungi > Mycelium > Unclassified ...
ATTTACTAAAACATGGATTCAAAATATCATCTTTTCAATCACTACTTTTTGGACGGAGTAACTCCGGAGTAGAACTTTCTCCGTTGACGCATTCGAAAATGGATTGAAGATTAACACTCAACTTTTTACAATTTATCTGTCTCGCAATTGTAACTGTACAAATCTTTGTCAGCTATTAAAGCGACCATTTATGATCTCCTACGCACCAGTCAGCACGTGGGCCGCCAGACGTAAAGGACAAGCGCGGATCAGCAAAAAGACAAGCGGACGAGCATAAAGAGGAGACAACAATGAGAAGATCTCTGAGAAGCCCTCCTTGGCGCGCGTTCATCATGTCGCACGTGTGGCAAGATTGCCGATAAAGGGTTATCCTCTGCTTACCTGGAAGAACAGCACGAAGCAGACCCACTGATAGTACGTGTAGTATTTCCTTCCCTCGACATCTCCGAAGTCGTTGGACACTCCTGGATGGGCCACTTCCGAGCCGACCTGTGGAAACACGAGACTTTAACGACTTAGCGATAACGATGGCAACGCGTTATATGCATCTCAATGCATGATAAAGCTATTTGACTCTCCTTAGATAACAAGAAGTCAACCCTTACCTCTCCCTCTTGGCTTTATATCGTTTTATTAGAAATCAACACTGGCAAGTCTTGATTGTTGATAATATAAATCTTCCTTGCGCAGCTATATATTTTTCTTGACTGGATACGTTTCATGTTTAGTAAACGCAGGAAGACCAAGTGCACGCGTCATTACGACAGGATGATATATATTATCAGGACAATTAATAATATCACAAATGGTGGTTCATTTTTTGGTGTATTTAATGATTTATTCTTTTTAATTCTTGCATTTTATCTTTTTTTTTTCTCCAACATGAAGAGAAAAAGAGAAAAGATAAATCGTGTAAGAAGCTCAGATGAAAAGAACATATTTTAAATTTCCTTGATTAGGATGAAAAGACGAAAACAAATTATACTTACTTTTTTTTATTTTTAAATTTTCCTAAGATATCGTAAACTCGAGCGATATTAGAACGGTCGTTAAAAATAATCAATGGCCACGATATTATCAACTCCTCGTATTGATACATTCATAAGCAATCTCTTATCTGAAGAGTAATTGGCAGTTCAGGATTAAAAGCAAATGATGAATACACTTGTTGAATATTACATTTATACAGCAGCACACAGTAGACAATGCAATATAAAAAATTTTAGCTTCTCGGAGATGATTAAAAAAAATCTGTACAGTCATCAATATCATTTTCATCATTTTCTCTGCATTCGTAAAGATGACTTACCAATTCACATCTATAAATACATTGATGGTCAAATTTCAAAGTACAACTCGCAAAAAAATCGTATAAATTACAGCCATATATTACTGCACGTTTATATAAATGCTTTTGATATTTTATGATTCTCTAATATTTGAGTATATAAATTTTAGTAATAATGTAATATACAAAGCTATTTTCTTCGGCTCTACATCGATGTTTCCTGTATATACTATTATTATTACATCAGAGCACGTATGTACATCATGCAAAACTCAATTGTCCCACATATTTCAATTAAAACCGCAGTTGATTATCTACAATTTCCAACATCTCGTTCGATGTTGAATCAATTATCTCCGCCTCATTAGCCATATAGATACATAGCATTCCTTTTGTTTATTCTCGCACATCTGATGGTATTCAAATATTTCGAACAAAAATACCTCGTTAACTTTATTTTTGCCGACAGTGCACGTCAAATTTTTATAATATAATATCCATAATTATGAGCTTAACCAAGAGGGGCAGGAGGACTACACCTCCCTAAATTTTAAAGAATAAAAATAATTAAAGCTTAAACATGCTTAATGAGTATTTACAAGAAATTAATTTTGAAAAAAAAAAATTGAAATGTTATAGAAAAATTTTCTAAGAATCCAAGACGGTTAGTGTTATAAGTTTCTTTAGTTCGAAGAATCAATTTACAATTTTAAGAGAAAAATTAATTAGTAAATTAAATATGTAATTTTGTGATTTATTTGTTAATTATTAATTACAAATAATATAAAACAATATAAATACTATTCGAAGATTCTTCTCAAAAGTCACGACTCTAATTTGTTTTCCCCCTCCCCCAACAAATTCATTGCTACGCCTATGTTCACAAGAATTTTGTATTTTAATTTCGCGTAGAATTCAAAATTAATACTTAATTCTAATTGATTAAAAATAATAAATTCGAGACTATTTATTGTATATATATAAGTGTCACTCTTAAAATTTGCACGTGAAAAATATGCAAAACCATATCGAGTTTATCCATATGGAAATCAAATGCTGATTATGTTACCTGCTACTGGCTTATTAGATCAAAACTGTAAACGTAACAAATTTCTTAATCATGAAGCAGTATCGCGTGTCGAAAGTGATATTATTTACAAAATGCAACAAAATAAGGAAACTATGTGATCAGAACATTCATTGAAACCTTGGAAAAAGTCCTTGAGAATTCCCTTGATGATTTTATAGATATTTTTATTCAAAATTTCCAATAAAAGATTAGATCATTTTTTTAATTTTGAAATAATTTTTGAAGTGCAAGTAATGCAAACAAACTATAAAATATATTATAAATTAGTAAAAAAAATAAGGATTCCACGAGATTATATCTAGCATGTCCTATAACTGGAATCAAGAAATCTATAGAATAATCTGAAAAAAATCCAAACATTACAATATCAATGAATTATTTTCTTCTGCTGGATATTACCTTCTGTCAGCTTGATTTTTATAAAAACCTAAGAGATACGCAAAAATGCACATGCATGTACACAAATATGCCATATTTATTGCTAACCAATATCAAGAAAAAATGATCAAAGAGACAATGTTTTCAGAAAGAAATAGAATAAGTAAAATTCTGAAAATTTTCTTGAATACTGATAAAGAGTTCCACGAAAATTCTTGATTTTCAAGGGTAAAAAAGAAATATTCCGAAAATGTCACGTTTTCTGTGACACACGAAATATTTACTTTCTGGAGCATAATCTAATCACATAATTAATAATAACGAGCATAAGGTGATTTCAAATGTACAGCTTTTTAAAAATGAAAAAAAAAACTAAAGATTACTACGCTTGCGTCTAAAGCTTTGGCCCGATAAGTCGCGTCAGCCAGTAATACAATCAGTATTTGATTTCCATATATGATAACGTCGCAATCTATAGTTTCGCATATATAGCTTTTATTCAATGCGCGTATGGATTATCAATAAAGACAATATTATAGAGCCTTCCTATTGAATAACGAACAAATTCCACGTATTTTGAAGTATAAAAAAATGTTTATAAAATAAGTCGTTTCTAAAAAATGACGTACTTCTTGTAAGAACATAGTGTATGTTAAGAATATATTACTTTCTAAGTAATTTAAAAAATGTAATGTCATCAAACGTGATGATTATATAACCATTAGTTGACTCATTAATCATTCTTTTTGCCATGAAATACCTTCCAGATATTCGCAGAGTAATCAAGTGTACTTTCTTGAACATTATACGATTCACAAAGAAATAGCAGATATAAAATCTTTTTCGTAATTTTAAAGACAATTTCTTCATGAATAATAAAAATAATGTGCATTGTGTGGGAGCAGTAATTCACACAGTGATTCCATCTCAAGTATGATACATAATGCGATTGTAATACAATAGACAAATTAGTAACTGTCTTTTATTAATAAACTTCATTAATTTATTTTATTAATTTTCTTAATAAAATACCAGAAAAAACTAATTTTATTAATAAAAAAGACTTGTAATATGAAAATTATCAAGTCTAATATTTTATAAAAAAAATTTTTTTTTATTTGATTTTGATTTTATACTCTTTAAACATTCAAATACGAATTTTTAAAAAAATAAATTTCTATTTGTTGTAAAATTTGCCGGAAATTTGCAGGAAAATCGTTACGGATTATGTAGAAATCTTGCCGCATGCTGTTGGCAGAATGAATTTCGATAGTAAAAAAAAAAATGATAAAAATTGAACCGCGGAATCAAACAATATAGCTCTGTATGAAAACGATCGACTTATACACGATCATAGATCCTCATGATATAGTTCAATTTTGAACTTTCCAAAACACTTCGATTTTATCGGCAATATAAAATATAAAACATAATATACATTAAAAAAAACGACCAAGATAAAAAATTGTATTACAATCGCATTATGTATCACACTTGAGATGGAATCACTGTGTGAATTACTGCTCCCATACAATGCACGTTATTTTTCTTATTCATGAAGAAATTGTTTTTAAAATTACGAAAAAGATTTAATGTGAAAAAATTTATCTTAAGAATATAAATTTCTGAAGACAAGCCGATTTTATAAAAATATAGACTACTTTCGATTTGGTGACACAAATCGACACAACGTAGAGTTCTATCTTTGTCACTAAATGTCAAGAAAAATAAAATGATGATTGTGTCGACTTGTCACTAAATGAAAAATATTCTTAGTCGTTATCTTATACTTCACAACTTTGTTAATATTTTTTTTTACTATTGTTCACCTTAACATAAAAAAACTTCTTTCCTAGTAATCAAATATAATTTCAGACATTTTTATTACAGTCAGCGTTATGAAATCTCGATTAATGGCATGCCGATTTGAGGAGGAGACAGGAGTATCGATGGAGAACGAGAACGATTACGTTCATCAAGGATCAGAATAGGTACGAACGAAAATCACACACCTGTCGATTGAACGCGTCGGGCATGGTGAACGTGGATGTTATCCAGCAGTAAGTATTGATGGGATTAGTAGGCAGACCCTGGACGATGCATGAGATCGGGTTACCGACGTATTGGGTGGCCGTGACGAGCAATGAACACGTGAACAGCAATACCGTGGTGAAGTGGTTATGCAAACGAAAGAGCACAGAGTCCGTGATGATCTCCTGCCGCTTCAGATACTTGCTCAATCCTCCCAGTAGCTTATACATGATTGCGTCGGGATGTTGCTATCGAGCCGACACGAGGACGACGTCCTCCTCGACGAAGAGACTTCCCAAAGATGAGGATCTTCCTTGACCGCCGTAGTTGCCGCGCGCCGGCACCTCCTCCACCTCCACTGACACTACCAACACCACGTGCGATCCTCAAGAAAACGCCGAGGCTACCTCAGACCTCTTCTCTCGGCGGATTATGAATTTTAACGGGTAGAGGTTCAGGTCGTTCAGGACCACGAGGACGTACCATCAACCGGCACTAACGAGCGTAGCTCATCCACCGCGCTCTCGCGCGAACGAAAGCAGCAAAACGAAACGAGAGAGAGACACGAGCGTGCGGTTGTCCACGCGGCGTGCCTCTCTAACTCCCTCCTTTTTTCTCCTCCTTCCGTCTCGCCTTCTCTCCGCTTCTTTCTGCCCTGTCGCTTCGCCTTCCTTTTCTACTGCCCCCCTCCCCTCTCTTTCACTCTTTCTCCCTCTATCTCTCACTCTCTCTCTTTTCCTCTCTCCTTCCGTGCCCTTCTTTTACAGTCTCTCTCTCTTTCTCTCTTTCTCTCCGTAATCCCTCTATCCCCGCTGGGGATCCTTCCTTCCCTCGATTCTCCGTGTGAGATCGGTCACCGAACCACGCTGGACGAGTTCCCGACGACGAGTCCTCGACGTGTTCCAGTTCTTCCTGCGAGAAATCGGCATCCGCGTGAATCCGGTGAATCATTTACCGAGCGAGTAATAAAAGCGCCGATGAGGCGGAGAGGAGGAGGAATAGAGAAAACACGAGGTGTGCAGGACGAGTCTTTGCTCTTCTCGCTTCTTCCGTTTCCTCCTTTTATACCTTTTTTGTCTCCCTTCTCAATCTCTCTCTCTCTCTCTCTCTCTCTCTCTCTCTCTCTCGCTTTTCTCAGTCGAGATAATTCTTTTTAAAATTATCTTTTTCCACAATTTTTCCGTGAAGAATTCCTTTTACAATTATCTCTTCAGACAAATATTCTTCCGTTCATTATCTATTGAATTCCCGCGCGTTCTATTAGTACCCAACTGCGACACGACGGACGTGTAAACAAACGCGGCGTCATGCGCTGCAAGGATCTTCCTGACGCTCCTGCGTCCTTCCTCTTCCTTCAGCGTTTTGATTTCTCAAACGATTATCCTTGATCTCTCTTCACCGATCCCTCCCATTCGCGAGCGCGCGTTAAAGATAAAGAGCTAAAAGCCGCCGGGGCCTCGTACTCTCGCAGACGAGGTTCCCTTCTCGAAGACGTGAGATATTTCTCCTTCCCCCCCCTTCTACCCCTGTCGATCGCGAGGACTCGAGCTAGCTACGGTATTCTCTAGAGAACACAACACGGCTGCACCGCCGTCGCGTATCGAGGAAGCGACACTAACTACCAACTGTCAATCGCACCAATCCCCCCCCCCTCTCTCTCTCTCTCTCTCTTTCTTTCTCTCACTTCTCCTCTATCCCCCTTCCCGACAAAATTGTCCCCTCCTTTACTCGAGGTACTGCTTCGTGCACGCACGATGCGAAACAAAATTGTGCAGTGGCGAGGCTCGCCGTGACTCCCTAGATGCTCCGTCTTTTGTTCCTCTCTCGCGCGAAGGAAATAAACGCTTCCCTTTCCTCGCACGCGGAGTCTCTTTTTTTTTTCCCCCCACAAAAATTGCCGTGAGACAGCCGCAGCATAGAGTGTAGTCGGCGTGCGTACGTGCGTGCGCACAAACAGCAATATCTTGAGCGGCAACTGACGAGAAGTCGCGGTTGTTTGTTGTGTCGTCTGGGGGGAGAGGGCTCCGGTGAAGAGACGCAGGGGAAGGTAGGGGACTCGGTGAGGGTACCAAAGGACCGACGGAACGCCGGCCGACCAGAGCAGACACGTACATAGGGAATGGCAAGGGGAGGGGTGAGGGGGAGGAGGGGGAGATTGGTTCCTGCATGGGGAAGGATACCCAACGGAGGGGAGCCCCGACGCGCGTCTCTCAATTTGCTATAGTACGTATTTGTCGACAATATACAGTACGTGCCACGCGTTCATCTACCGTTCTACCATCATCCTTTTTACAGGCGGCATTTGGTTCAGGAATAGGGGAATTAGGGGACGACCCTATATCATCGACACGCATATGTGGAGTTGCCCGGCCGTCGTTTCCCCTTTCCCTTCTACCGTCCCCTTTTTTTGAGTCTGAGGGGAAATCGAGATCCCAGAGATTTTGTGGTCGGTATCTTCCAACTCGCGTACACTTCGGGAAAGAGGAAGATGGGAAGGAGGAAGATGGGAAGGAGGCAAAGAGGCAGGAATACGTGTTGGCTATACTTATATTCTTTTGTTGTACGCTTGTCGAGTCATTCTTCTGCGTAAATTTTGTAGGATGATGCAATATTACAGCGCGAGATCATTTCTAGAGATATCGATTAAGGTAAAATGTATATCATCCGAATCGTTTTCATGGTAAGCGATTTTTCTGAAGAAAAAAAAGTATTATTAGAAAGATACCTCTATTGTCATTATCTCTCTGAATATTAAAAATCATCTCAATTATGTAATAATTATTATTTTGTAATAATTGTGAATCGGAGTATCTTGTATAAGGTTTCATCAGACTCCAATCTAGTTTCTAATCTTGGTTGAAATCAGTATTGTATTCGTTATATAATTTAACATTTCGTGGAAGTAAATCATTTCAGCCGCGGTTTTCAATCAGCAGCAGCCTTTTGTATTTGTCAGTCAACGACGCGTAAAAACATTGACGAAGGTGGTAAAGATAAAGTGGAGAGACGTGCTAAAATTGTATAAAAGGAAAAACTTGCAATGTTCACGCATATTCAAGTTGCTGGAATATACAAATATATGTATATGAAGACGTCGAAGTCGCAGTTTATTTTACCAAGAAGAATTAATGATGAATTTCATGGCTGTTATGTTGGCTCTTGTGCTTTGCATAAGAGTTTCCAAAAGTCATGTGAAGAGACATGAATATTAATAACTAGAGAGACTTTACACTTCTATTATTAAATAGGACTTTGCATCTTTATTATTTTAAATTCTTTGAAATTTTACACATTACAGAAAATATAATAAAAGTCATTATCTTTCATTACTATAATGTGAAATTATTGTATGTGAATCTTGCTATATTTTCCTAACTAGAATATGAATTTCAGTTGTATCTTTTTATTAGAATTTTATGTATATTATCAGAATTAACGATTCTAATAATTTTATTCTTTAAGTCCGTTCCGCATTCTCACTAGTACGAACAAATCCTTTGAGGAAAAATAACAAAATCTTACTTGCCCTTGCAAGATTCTTCGTATTTCAAACTTCTCACAATCAAAGAGAAACAGCTTTCCATCTTATCCTTGAGTTTTTCCCTCTACATCTGTATGTTTATTGATATTCGAAACTCATTTACGAATTGACGGTTCTCATTCTCGTTTTTCTTTCCTAACATTGAAGCGAGATCTAATAAAATAATAAAATAAGATAAATAGCTTTTTGAAAATGATATAAGTCGAAATAATTTCGAAATTTTTTACAAAAATTTGTCGAAAATATCTAAGCTTGTAAGTTAAATATATATATTTTTGTTTATATATATTTTTTTTATTTATATATATATATTATTTATATATAAATATATAAATAATATTTTATATATATATATATATATATATTTATATATATTTTATACAATAGTATATACTGTAAATGAAAAATCAAAATTACTAGATCAATCATTGAAAATATTAAATAAATATTTCTTATTATTAGAATTAATATCTACATATACATATCGTCTTCTTCCACAAGAAAAGTTAAATATAAAAATATTCAAGAGAAAGAAAAGAAAAAATTGCGTATTTTGAAATTAATTATATAAATTATGACGATATCAAATATATATATATATATATATATATATATATATATGAGTAAACTTATATATAAGTTTACTCAAAAACAATCACAAATTTACTTTTTGCAAATTCTCTGGAAGTGATGTAGATATTAATAATGTTGTAATGATATTACTTCCGAAAAATTATCTCTATTTTGAATTATTTTTTCCTTGTGTCATTTTTCTTTAGAAAATATTTAAATTCAACTTGTGTATCATTTTTTTTCTAATTAAAATATTTAAAACCGATATATTTAGAACACAATTCGCAAATAATGTGAAATAATTTGAAAGATTTTAACTTGAATCAAAACTTTTTTTGCGAGGATACATAGAAAAATATTAAGCAAAATTTAAAAAATTATAGCATTTATAATTTTTCAAATTTTCTTAACACTTTGATTGTCATGTATATTTAATTAAATATATATCTATATAGATTCAAGGCGCCATGTATATCAATTTGAATATATACATCTTATAAATATTTTAAAAAACATGAAATTTTTAATCAAATAAATCAATTTATACTTATGAAAGTTTTATAAAAATTAAGTATAAAATTATATAGTGTATAATGTCAGGGATCGATTATACAAAAATCCGTGTGACAATCAAAGTGCTATTAACTGCGTTTGGCGGAAAAAACAGTTTTGCAGCGTAAAAAAAATTGTGTGTTTGCGATGGAAACGATTCACTCACGTTCTTATTAACAGTTTGTGTTGAATTTTTTAATATATTCAAGATGCATTAATTTAATACATGTAATTATTATATATGTTATTTACAGATTTTGTGTTATGTTGTGTGTGTAAACTCATATTCAACATTTCTTAGTTCAAAATGAATTTATGAATAAGTAAACAACGTAAAAATAAAGTGTTTCAAAACGTAAATTCTAAGATGAATGAATAAAAAAAATATGGGTTAATTTTACATATCATAAATATTAATTTTATTGAAAAAATATGTTTCCACAATTTGTTAATAAATTGTGTCGATATTATCTTTTTTTTGTATTTATTCTCTTATATAACTATGTAATCTTTTAATATATTCATCTTGTGTTAAATTAACCCAAAAAATTTGAGTGAATCGTTTGAGACATGTAATTTAATGTTAAATTCGACATATTTTTTTCAACGGTTGTAAGATTCTTTAACATGATTGGATCTTGCTTTCAATTCTTCATTGAATCTAAATGTATAAACGTATTAAAGAATTTTACAAATTGCCAAACTATTTTTTCTGTGAACGTATAGCCTTTATCATTTTACATGATTTAACTTTAACCGCAAAAAGCGAAGTACGCTTGCGGTCTTTTTCGGAGAAATCTCGAAATAATTACAAGATTTCATATAATATTGTATTATTCTTGGGGAAAGATTTATTATATTTTTTTTAAATATAATAAATTTTTGTTCAACTCTATTATCTCGCACAATCATCGTGACGTTAGTATTGCGTGCTATGAGTAACGCGTTCGTTTGTATGAAAAACTCCAAGTATGATCCGCGATCTTGGATGATGACTCATTCGCGTAAATGCATCGGAAGTGTGAGAATTACTACGGATTCGATTCCATTCATGCGAACTCGCGGATGCGTAAGGACGTTCGTAATAATCTGCACATCCGCGGACTTTGCTACATCCGCTGTTATGTTTTTCGTCATCTCCATGACTATACAATCGATGGACCAGATGGACGAGAGATGACGCAATGTCGAGCAGCCTTTATTCATCTTATGCAACGCGAATATTGTACGAGCTGTTCGTATCTTCATCATAAACTTTGTAATTTTTCGCATTACTTGGCCTCTTTGAAAATAATTGTATCTTTGAAATGATTGAAATGATTTCAACAGAATACGTAACTCTTATTAATCGTTTTACCGTCAATAGCTCAAGGATAGTATTATAGTTCAAATGTATATATCTTTTCTCTCGCGTACATGTTGTAGTTTTCGTAATAAAGTATGCAGTCAATTATCTCAATAATCAAATCTATTACAACATCAACGCCATTATGCTTTGTGCTAATTTTCTTTGCTTCTTTGCTAATTAAACCGAATACGGAAGAATCGACGAAGAGTTCACCGCATCTTTAGTACGTCTTTAAACATCATTATCTTAATTAACATCCACGCTGTCAACGAACCGTTTGTGGTATACAGGTCGAGAAAAATCGCCTTCGCTCTCTAGAATTTTTCCATAGAGATTCAGAAGCCGCTATTGTTGGAACCGCCGACGCGCACAATGGAATACGTTTGTTCCCGTGACTCCTAAACGCCTTTAAAAATTACAACTCAGCCGATTGATTCTCATCGTGGCTGTCGCTTCGTCAGTTGTCCTCGTTAACTATTCATATTGATCATTGCATCGCTTCGGGCATGCGTGTGCAGCTATGCAATGCGTACCTTGATAAGTCACGACGGCGAATGTAATTTGTATTTTTTTTCCATCGCGATGCGCGTTAAAGACATGATATATTTCATTTTAATCGACGAGTTACGTGTACAGAAGTATATAGATGTTATTCAAATTTTTACAATGCTATAGTGTCTTTAATTTTTACAGAAAAATCTATATGTTCATGAAAAGAGAAGATTTTGCTAAAGTATTTAAAAATATAGATATTTAATATACAGATCTGAAAATAATTTTGTTAAACTATCAAAATAATTATGTAGGATGCGGAAGATAAATTGTTAGATTATTAAATATTTTTCAGTATCGCTCACTATGCTTGAGTTTC
>Ga0157363_1005671_pt1 | contig 11672 bp, 4 predicted proteins | sample AttsexASBM1_FD_111477 | JGI IMG/M metagenome (GOLD analysis project Ga0157363, IMG submission 111477) | Fungus gardens microbial communities from leaf cutter ant in Ribeirão Preto, State of São Paulo, Brazil - Atta sexdens ASBM1 | ecosystem: Host-associated > Fungi > Mycelium > Unclassified ...
AATTCTAATGGAAATTGGACGAATCAGAATTTTCTGGTAAAGAAATCTACTAGAATTCTGGTTGAGATAACTAGAATTCTAATAAATTTTACCAGAAAATTCTAATTCGTTCATTTTCAATTAGAAATTTTTTTCAGTGTATTAATATCTTTACAACTCTAATGATGCCACACACCGTGTGGTTCCAGGTTATTTGAAGAGAACGCGGAATTGCTAAATATGTTCACGAAGTTTCGGGATCAAAAGACAAAGGAGCAACAGTCCACGAGTATGGAATTGGCCGAGCACGCGAAAACGGTCATGACCACCCTCGACGAAGGTATCAAGAGCCTCGACGACATGGATGCGTTCCTGACATACCTTCACGAGGTCGGGGCCTCTCACACGAAGATCCCCGGATTTAACCGGCAATACTTCTGGGTGAGTTCTCTCTCGAAAAGAAATCGCTCGTACGCACCTTGCAATATTCATACGTGGCATATGACACATAAATACGCAATGTACGTGTGTCCCAATTATCAAACTATTAACTAGGCGAAAAAATAAGATATTTGTTATATGACTAAGGAAAAAAGACAATATATCTAAGTTGAAAATTAACTTTAATAAGAAAATATGTGCATTTGGTGAACTAAGAAATAAATTATCTTAGATATTAAAGATAATAATTTATTTTTGTCTGTCTTGTTACATGTACACAATAAGATGTACGTACATTAAAAATATTTATAAGATTAAACGCGAAATTGGAAGTTGACTAATTTTATATATATATTTTTAATGAAGACATTTTTTAATAATAATATAATTAGTCTTATTAGATTAGAAATTCGAAATATTTTAGAATATTTACTACTTTTTATATCCAACTTATTACATGAATAGAAGCTTTGGTCAAAGGTATCTAAAAATTCAACAAAGAAGATCTGAAAATAATTTTAATAATTTTGTTATTATTAGAATAATTATATAGCTCAACTTTATTACTAGAATGTTAATATTGCTCGTTGAAATTATATATAATTATTTCGATAATTCAACAAAATTATTTTTAGATCTAGTCAAATTTTTAGATACTTCAGCGAAATCTTTCCGTGTTTATATTTTTATGTGAACAAATCAGTTAAACTTGCCTTATGTGTCAAAATATATTGGTAGTTTACTTGACAGTTATTTTTTGACAATAATATAATGTAATTAGTTTTTTTATTAAGAACTTAGAATACTTTGGAATACATTTGTATCACTTAAAAAAAAATACAATTTTTGCGTGAGTAAGCTTGTCTTACATATATCAAAATACATAGATAGTTTACCTTAGAATATACTGGGAAAGCGTGCGAAAATTGTCGGAGAGAGAGAAATACATCTCCCATCTCTTGGCGAACATTTTCTCTTTGTGCTGCGCTTATCTCTGGCAACATGGAAATCAAAGAGACTAAACTGGAAACTTTTGGGAGACACTGTAAACTATTTTAGGACCTGTCTCCAAGCAAGAGATTTATGCACAATTAAAGTATAACGATGCTCACGCGACATAAATGTGGAATAAACTTTCGTTACGTTCCTCACAATGTATGAACGTTTAATTTCTATAGCACATTTCTTCAATTGAATGAAAACGTTTTACAATTTCTTACATTTTTTAAAATTCATGTTAGATATTATTCGTTAAATTGGAAAATAAATAATATCAAATTTATTATTTTAAAAATATTATAATTTTACTGACTCAATATATATACATTAGAATTCAGAGTGAATGTTTATTATGAGCTCATACTATCAATTAAAAGTTCAATTTTATTATCTTCATGTTTTATCCAACATTTTATTATTTGCATTACACTTCTTTCTCGAAATTTATATCGCCTCTTTGCAAAGAAGAAAAATTTGCTGCGAGAAAAATTGAATAACAAATGTTGAGACTTTACCCGCAACATCACTATAAGGTATAACACGGCGGTATTTTGTTATCTCATGGTTTTTTATAATCCACTATACAGCTGATGTCCGTCATTTGCTTGCTACGTTGCTATTCTACACGATATCTAAAAAGAAAACATTCTTTTTTAAATGTTCTTACATTTAGCGTTGAAAACGATGGTAAAATGATTATCGTAAAAGATAAATATGCTAAAATTTCACTTTGATATTGCAGAAAAATTTTCTGCACGAATATTTTTTATTGCAAATTCTTTTAATATGAACACACTGATACGAAATACATATTTTTTTCATTGCTTTGTAAAATACACGAATGCTATTTCGAAAGAGACAAATTCAGAATAATGCATGACTTTGATTTGATTCGTGCAAACTGCAGAGAGACGTCTCGAAAGGACATTTTGTTGCTATAACGACTGTCATAGGACTTGTAAATATTCCATAATTTTATTTACGATCCTGTTAGTCGAAAACATTTCGAACGTAGAACACGAAAATTGATGCTATAACGCTTCTGACATCTGAATTGATTGAAATATAAATAAGTACGCTATGGAACGAATAATTAAACAGCATGAAATCACATTCTTGCTATGATTGAAGTGAGGAAAATTCGTGGGAAATTCCAATGTTTGATTAACTATATATATGTAATTGAACATTATGCACTTAATCATTCTGCTTGGTTGAATAAATTTAGCTGTCCATGCACAAACATACAAATGTCGAATTCATTAAATTAAATACATTTTAATGGGAGAATGCATTTTCCCAATACGAGATTGCAAATATAATCGTATACAAAATCAACTGGCATTTTATTACATTGAATGTATATGATTTTCTTGATAATCTTGATGTTTATTTGAACGAAAGCATGCGTCAATTTGATTCGTCTAATAAATGTGTGTGTCTTTCCTTTTTATATCAATAAACTCATGTATCAGTAAATTCGTATATTATATTTACCAACTTAATTTTTCTCAATCAAAAGAATAAAAAAATTTTTAATTTGGAGCTTACAAAAAAATAATGCAGCACACGTAACAATAAATTTCAATTTTTTCATTCTAAATAACAATATATACATATCTAAGTTGTAATGTATATACACATCTTGACAGATATGGTAAAATACAAAAATATGATGAAAAATAATAATCCACGTAATGTCGAAAAGAAAAAATTATTAAAAGGGCCTTGATGCAATACGCAAAAGTAATGACATTTCCCTACTTTTTCGCATATGTATGCAAATTTTTTTATTACTTTTGTGATCGAAACGGAATTTTCTTTGTGCACGTGAGAAGGAAGTGCTAGAGGCTCTTCCCGCATCGCTTTATCTTCTTGCTAAAGAAAAGGAATAAAGGTATTATATAGAAAAAGGCGAGCACAAAAATGCTTAAAAATGTGGTTAAAAATGGATAAATAGAAGACATTTTATTGAAGTAAAATTAATTTTAAAATGAAAAAATAATATTATATTGTCAAGATATAATTCCATAAGTACACCGTTAATCGTAATGACTTGTAATGTAATATATTTCAGTGAGACATTTTCAGAAATTAGTTTCGATCAAAGACAACTTGTTATTTAGTTCTTTCTAAAATGGAGCTTTCAGCTTATTTGACATAATTCTGAGTTTGTTTTTATGTCATTCAAATTGGAATAAAGTCAAGTTATGTGCGCAATACGATGAGAAGGGTTGAAGGTTTACATTACAGAGAACGTCGCATTTATTCGCAGTGTGAAACGCTCGCCACGGTTTCAATCTCTTGGCACGAAATCAAATCCGGTTTGCCTTCCTTTCTCGTCTAATGTGAATTCCATGACTTAGTTATTGTATATAGGATTGATAATTCCTGTTGGACAATCCTACAAGGTCTATTGTGAACCGTGGATACGACGATCGCACAATCGTCGATTCAATCGCCAGTCCTCGTATTGTTGGCGACCACGCTGTTCGAAATGGATCGAGGCTTAAATATTCGCCATATTGATATTATCTTCTTCCGCAACCCAAGAACGTCCATAGCTTCGACTCCATCAATGCTTAAAATAAATATGAAGCAAACAAACTAAACTTTTTTCTAGAGATTTATTTTCGCTTACAAACAACGTATCAAATCATTTAATCGGAAAAAGAAGAGTTACAAAAATAGATATTATAGATATTATAGAATTCACAAAATTCTAGTCTCTTTTAGAAAAATATTTCGAATGGCATTTTCACTTCAATACTAAAAATAATTACTGATTTGCTGAAAACTTTGTACACTGAGAGAAAAAATATCTTGATACTAAAAAATAAACTACAATATTAGAAAGAAACTACTGAATAAATAATTTACTTAACACAAGAAAATTATTTGATAAATTTTAATAGTTTATTTTTTAATATCAAGATGTCTTATCTCTTAGTATGGAATAATATTTTTTTTCTTTTTTTTTTTATCGTACACTTGGCAGCTTTTAGGCAATCAGCTGTCCTAAATCCAGGAAGAGAGATAAGGAGTGCCGGCTTCTGAAAATTAAATGTTTCCGTATTTGTCATCACATTAATCTCAGATGTTGTAGTCATGGAAATTGTTTCTGTTCTAGAATTATTTTCCGTCTTAGAATGATATACTTAAGAATAATAAAATATATCAAGATTAATAATATACCATGTATTTTAATTGAATCACGCAAATTTTAATTTTAATACAGATTCAAATCTTCCAAAAAAAAAGACATTGTTTTTTTTTATTAAATAATTAATACAGTTATTTTAAATGTAAATTAGCAAAAATGTAGTTCATACGTGATCGGACATTCTATTTCCAGAAAATCGAAAAACCGTTTCTGGATGCGGTGGAACGCACGCTGGAGGATCGATACTCGGAAAATGTGGAGAACATCTACAAGCTAACGATCAAGTTCATCATCGAGACACTGATCGACGGCTTCGACAAGGCACAGAGTGACAAGGCCAAGTCCTAGTCGTCCTAGTCGTCCCGAGGATCCGGTACGCACGCGATCGCCCTCGATCCTGCGAGATGTTGACAGCCCCCCGAGTCGGCCTGGCTTCCCACATTTGGAACGGGAGAATGTCAGCCGACAATTCTTGAGAAGATGACGACGGGGACAATCGTCGTTCTTGCGTTGATTCGCGCGGCGTCAACACGTCGCTGCTACGTTTCTCCGCGAATTCTTGAGAAACGCGAAATGCGAGTGCGTGGCGTTTTGCGCCGCCGCCCTCGTCGGCCTGAGATCTTTTTCCCCCTCGAGCGGGTCTCGCCATTAAACGTCTCCGGATATTAAGAACACGGTCCTGAGTTAATCCTTCGGGATCTCTTCGTAAAAACCGTGCCGCAACGCGAAGCGAAAGAGCTGCGCGGCTCTCCCACGACGATCGAAGGGTTCTCTCTTTTTATCTTTTTAATTAATATCGATTAATATTGATTGGATTTTCGATAATAGAAAAATGAATCTATTTAAATGACATATTTAAAGGTTCAAAAACATATGAAGTTTCCGATTTCTTCTAGGTATCTTTGCGACATCATTTTAATAAGGGGATATATCTATTCGTATAAGAATGAAAACGTAACGAATGACTTAAAAAATATTTTTTTTTTATTTAAATAACAAAAATTGGAATTGAATCGTAAGTTTTGATTTAGATATGTCTTTTCAAGTATCTATTATTTTATAGGTAATTTTGCAAACGTCAATTTTAATTTAAGTTTAACTGATTCTTCACTTTCTTCTAATGCGGATTCCAGGAAAAAGACAAAGAGTAGGTTAAACCAAGATTAAATCATACCAACCCGAAAGCGCTATGATTCCATGTTATCTGAAATCTACCAAGTGATCGACCAGCTTTTTACGAATAGTGCCAAAATACCCGTGGGAAAATCGATTCTCTATAGAAAGATTTGTTTTTGAGATTTATGAATTGTATTTTTTTTACATGCAAAATATTATTTAACAATGGATAAATCTCAAATATAAAAACGAAAATATTCCGAAAATGGAATACGTGCTTTTTCGTGAATTTATCAAACTTGTGTTGTATCAAAAGAAAAATACTTCAACTCGTACTGTTATTATTTATTAGTTGTTTATGTTTCATTTCGCCTGGTCTTGCGCGTGAAACATAATACGTTGTAAATATATTATGATATTTGAAACAAAAACGCTAGCATTAACATTTGTTCTTCAACAGAAATCTTGAAGAAATGATTCGCGAATATAAATATTATTTAGAGGCTCATTCTGTAACTCTTAACGACTATATGCTACAGTTAAGAGTTACAGAAAAGGCTTCTTAATTTTATTTATGTCGAGTGTACAAGCAAACGTTTATTTTTTTTGTCATTTTTATTTATTTTCTGTACGTTATTTATTTCCCTTCGTCAGCTAAACTTCCTCTAGTTTTAATACATTTAACAGGAGCAAACGTAAAGTGACACATGTCGTTATTGATCAGACATAAAATTAGAAGGAAGGAGGTGGGAGAGCTTTTCTTTCCCGCAAGAGTCCGAGCTTAAGAGGATTACTAAAACGTAACTTTAGTCAACTATATGATACTCCTCATAAGAACAGGATAAGCTGAAATAAAAGTTTTTTATTACAATACTATTACCAGCAAAATAAGGTTCGACTATCTGCTAATATTCGCCGCACACAATGTCGTTTAAGAGTTTATTACGTCGCAAGAATTCTCATTAACTTTTCATGAATGTTATAAAACCATCCAATGCATATAATGATTCTTTCATCAAATATACCCATATAAATAACTATGAATTTTGGTATCAAGCGTGAGAAAAATATGTTTCCATCCTCTTTTTACGTTTTTTATGTCAAGCTCTTTTATGAAAAGCGATTATTCATTCTACTAATAATATTAAGTTCCTTTTGCTCATTCAGGATGTAAAATGGATGGCTTTTGAAATATCATAACATTTATACTCAAGGGATGAAAATTTCCAGCTTCTGCGATAACATAAATCGCATAAAATTCAATGCATCAACAAAAGATTTGCATCGTTACACGAGTTGCGAATCGATATTCGCATTTAATTGAAAGAGTTGCTCAAATCCGAACCGTTTAGCGCAAACCGATGTTGGAAAAATGTCCTACGGCATTCTGCAGTAATTCGATATATAATTCCAATGACCTCAATTCGATTATCTCACCAAAAAGTTTTTTTTTTTTCAAAACCGATACCCTGTCGTCAATTATAATCAATATATATTGTCCAAATTACCATCGTTATTTAAAATCGGATCGTTCGAATTTCAAAGAGATGGATACCCATAGAGAGAGGGGGGGAGGGAGGGGAGAGAGAGAGAGAGAGAGAGAGAGAGAGAGGTAATAAGTATAGACTGCGCATTGCCTGATCTTAACTGCTCCATTAAAAAGACAAGGCAGTATATCGAATTTAGAGCTGTAGATATCAAGAGTAATGTAATCCTTTTATCTGCGAATGTCGACAATCGCGATTTTTTATTTGCTCCCTTTTCTCGACCGTCATTTTAGATCTAATTAGTCTATTGTCTAAGGAATGCAATGATTTTAAATATAATTTTATATTAAAATTTTATATTAAAATTATATTAATAATTACAACAATTATATTAAATTATTTTAATATAAAATTTTAATGTAGATTAAAAAAGGATCGATTATATTTTGAAATGAAATGAAAACAAAAGTGAACGAATTTATTGGAATATTTATAATTTTATCAACTAATGCATTTGCTCACTTTTGTTATTTTTATCTTGTTTCAAAATACAACAATTAATTCTGAGATTAAAATGATGATGGTTGATTGTTTTTAAAGCTCTATATTGAATTACACCAACGTTTCTCTTCAACTCGACACTTTAGGGTAATTTAGAGAGAGAGAGAGAGAGAGAGAGAGAGAGAGAGAGAGAGAGAGCAAGCTACATTCTTTCTGAGTTAACAGTGTGACAACTTTATATAGGAATACGCAGTTTGTACCTATTATGTCTATAGATACACAAAACAATCCATGCAAACTTTGCGAGTTTGATAATACCACGATATATCGCAAAGAGAAATCATATACTCTCTCGGCAAGCTGACAATGAGTCTGCTGGTGCAAGATATGCATTTTATACCTGCATTAAGCTGCGAATACGGGGATTCGAATTTATCGGGACTGATTTCATACGCGTTTCTGACTTTCAATATATTATACGTATCGATAATTGATACAAGCGGCAGAGTGATAGCCGCGGTGACAACAGTGGTCAGTCAATCGACACCGACTACTGCCTTTTATTCGCGATTGGATGGCCTTGGATTACATAAGTCACGCAGGATATCCTCTCGCAATGCGAGGCTGAATTGCATGTGAATGCAAATGTCTATTGTCGAAACGAGGTCACAATTTAATCGTAAAAACGACGTGCGATGTCAAGTCACCTCGCTCTCAAGTATATTCCCGACACGCGACGAAAATTCATTTGTCTAATTTCGCAAAATTTGTCATAAGATTGTCGTAAGCCTGAAACGTGTCATTAAAAATCTATGCGAAACTCATCACGTAACTTTTACAAGGAGTTCTTCCACGCGATGTAATACGCACTTGACTTTGATACACCACGTGTGCGGCGATTGGCGTTTTAATGAAACGTCAATCAAGATTGACGTTTTCATGCTGTTTTGTTGATTTAACTCGAAAGCTATGACAGTTACTGATGATCGACAGTATTATACACTAACGTACGTTATTGATTTAAAGTAAAATATAACTGGCTGTCAATAAGAAGTCGAGTATATTTGCCAAAAATTGTGTTTGTATTTCACGTATAATCGTACGTTCAATTTTTCAGCTTATCTCACAAAGTTGCTTGAAACTCGCAAAATATAATAAAATTAATTAATCTCATCAACATACATTTTTTTTCTTGCTGTGTACAATTTTTTTTTAGAATTAATAATCAAATTAAAAAAAACATTCAGAAGACGTACTTATCACTGTATTGAAATAAATAGTGATACAAATTTTTATAATTAAATCTCAAAATCTTATAAAATTTTCTTTTTTAGAATCTTGTCGAGAAAAATTACAAATTTTGATGCTCGATGACTTTTACAATTTCCAGAAATTTTATAATATATACGTGGCACGAGATATATTTGAGATTGTATGTAAATAGAGACATTTTACATTCTATTATCTCACTATCTCTCATGATAAAACAACACCATATCAATATAAAAGCATACGCAACCTGCATTCGCGTTCGCGTTTGTCATAAGATCGATCATAGCGATCGCAGATGACACGTAAACGGAGAGGGACAGGCGGAAATTATTGATATTTTTCCGATCGATCACTGAACTGTCATGGCAAACGCGACTGAATTAGATTCTAAACGCCTAAGTGAAGAAGATAGCTATTTTTATAAATTCCCAGTGATTCTATCAATCTTCCACTTTCAATTTCTTGACAACCAAAACACATTTGAACGACAGATAACAATCCATTATACTCATTTCCATTCATTTATCGTCATTACTATTATGTGTTACGACATCAATTTGATTTTTGATTCTTTGCTTTTTTTTTTTAGAAGAATCCTCGAAGAAATACCTTCTTATATGTTCTGCACTACCAAGAAGCTTCGTAACTTTTCACTTTATGTACTTCGTACTTTGTTTTTATTTTCGAGTGAGACGGGAATCAAAAGTGCAAAATGAAAACCTACAAAGTTACTTTATAATCATTAACATTTGATGTTGGCTTACTCTCAACAGTAATTCGTCCGATTTTTATTCAACTCTCAGTGATACGCGGCATCACCGAGTCCGAGGAAACAGACAAGAACCCTTCGATTGTCAATGGAGAACTTGTATAAATTTTTACTCTTAATGTAAGTGGCAGTGGAAAAAAAAGTGTGGTTTCTAGGGTAATGGGCCCTTCGCGCAAATGTCAATTTCCTAGGAGGTCTCGGGAAGGCAGAAGGCCTCTCCGTCTCTGTATCTTCCTCGCCGTCTTTATCTATTTCTATTTCTCTCTGAGGACGATTCGCACCCATGTTGCTCTCTCTACATTCGGATTCGGTACACACAAATTGTTGTACGCATATCCTTGAAAAAGACCGCAACACACGAACGACTGCGGAAGACACGTGACTTAACGGGGAGACATCCCAGAAGCGTGATACGCGATGTGAATCCATAATCCGCGCTATGTGTGTATTTTATTTATCACAAACATTCTCGGAAAACTTTAGTTAGTCTTGTTTAATAATCATTGTAAAATAATAGAATCGCAACACTAATCCTTAAAACACACGATTGGGTCCTGCGTGTTTCTTTTCTTTGAAATACTAAGAAGCATTTGGCTAAATAATAATCTCGATTTTTACCTTTTTTTAAATACGTAACTTTAGAAATACTTTCTTTAAAGATGTTAATAGTCTAGAACCGCCGATATCTAAAGTTGCTGAAGATGCTAATTTGATAATTTCCTATCTTTATGTTCGATTAGTGAAAAGTTATATTGGTATTATTCGTTAAGTTACATTGGTATGGTCCGTGTTATGTTTACATATTTTTATTATTCTGTACTATATATCTGATATAGAAAAGAAAAAAAATGAAACGATTAGCGGAACCAAAATGGCCATTGATCATTGACAGTTCTAGTGTTAAGGTATAATATGAAAGAACTACTTAATAATGTTTATATATTTAATGTAAAAGTGATAAAAATTAATCCAGGACACGAACGTGTGTATAATAAAGGATTAGAATATTACCGTATACAGTATAGTACAGTACACTAAGGGTTAATTCCATCACCACGCAAATTGCATTATCACATTTATCCTAATTTCATAAGCAATTGAAAAAAATCTTTGTTGGAAAAAAGCGTAAATGTTTCGAGTGCAGAAAAATTAACACTTGGTGTACACGCAGTCACGTTACAGTATTTCAGTACGCTATTTCAACGCTGTGTCAATAACTGCCATCGTAATGTCTTCGCGTTTGCTATACCAAAATAGCACGTTATTAGGGCACTCTGCATACGGCTTAAAATAGTATATTTAAAGATGAGTTACCTAGTAGACATTCGTTGTTTTAGAATTGTCCGCGAACGCATTCGGAAAATGTCAAGACTCGATTCCGCGTAAAAGAGGTGGAGAACCAAGAATAGCGTCCTACTTGTCTGAGGTTTTGTCCGCGTTTCTCCTTTTAATCAAGAATGATCATTAGCGGCCCGGCGGTGAACAAAGGCGAATTGCATTGTGAGGAAGAAAAAAGACGATAAAACTTAACTTTGTCCTTTCCTTTGGCGATGCGTTTAACTATGCTGCTACCTTTTAGAACGATACATATTACCGGTCACCCTATCAGTCATTAACTTTGTTAACCGTCGTACCACGAATAATCAAACTAACCATCGTGCGCAGAGAAACTTCCTACGGGACGATAAACGACGATAAATAACGAGCGTGTCGGGAAAATCGATTTTCCAACGAAGACAGTTTTTGCAATACTGTACTCGAGTAGACGCCAAGCGCACGGAGCTCCCACGTTCCGCGCAAAACGGCAATTTCCATTCTGGACTTAAATTATCATTCGCCCCACACGCGACTTTGGCGCGACATTAATATTTAACGTGTTCGAAACACGCTATGGCAAGAAGTCTCTAATAGGGAGTCTCTCTCTCTCTCTCTCTCTCTCTCTCTC
>Ga0157363_1005672_pt1 | contig 11669 bp, 2 predicted proteins | sample AttsexASBM1_FD_111477 | JGI IMG/M metagenome (GOLD analysis project Ga0157363, IMG submission 111477) | Fungus gardens microbial communities from leaf cutter ant in Ribeirão Preto, State of São Paulo, Brazil - Atta sexdens ASBM1 | ecosystem: Host-associated > Fungi > Mycelium > Unclassified ...
ATTTGCGGTTAAAGCTAAACAATAACGAAATGGTTGAATGAATTACGAACGATGTAAAATGATTATTGAGTATCTCTTTTGAGAATACAGTGCGCGTCTCATGAAAGAAAGACAATAAAATATTGAATTTAAATAATTTTATATAAAACAAAAAGTTTATCGAATATGTGAATGTATTTATTGAATAGAACACAATCAATTATCTTTATATAACTATCGTTTTATGTAACTATCGCTGTTGACTATAAAATCGATTATGATTGAATAAACATATAACGGGCACAACTTAATCCATGATTGATTTGAAGTAATTAAATTGCGAAGTATATATCTTAGAAATATGAATTTACTGTTGACTTTATATTTATTAGATAACGTTTATAAATAATGAATTATTAAAGAAAATGGATCATTCAGAGAGAATATTTACACGGAAAGAACAATTTTGTTAAAGTATTTAAAAATTTAGCTAGATACAAATCAGAAAATAATTTTATTAGTCTCAAAATAATTGTGTAGGACGTTAGAATGTCAAAACTTTTTATATTCTTGCTCCGTCATGCTTGAAATTTTCTCTCTCTACATAATTATTTTAATAATCCAAATAAAATTATTCAGATCTGTATTTACTTAAATTTTTAGATATTTTAGCAAAATCGTTCTTTCCGTGTATAAATATTTGCTACAATATATTAAGCTGTTCATATTCCGTAAATATATATTAAGTAGGAAGAACTAAATTGCCAGTATAAGTAAAGTTATATTGTACTATATAGTTAATAAATTTCGCTCACCAAATGTCGAAAGTGTTCTTAAAATCCGGAATATTTCCCCGCAGCCAGTTCATTCACTTTAATTAAAGCAGGAGCCAATTAAGCTGGAGAAAACTTTAAGCATGACGTACGCTTTCTGGATAGAAAATTAGACAGAAAAGCGGCGGAGTTGCGGCATCGTTTACATGACATCCGCACAATCGAAGGCGTTCGTGCGCGTCTTTGCGCGAACTTTTGCAGAGAACAAAAAAGTTATCCAATTCCGGAAACGCACGGCCTACATTCCACTAAACTGAATCTGCATAGATATTGGGTCGATCTACCGCGAACAAGCGCACATCCGCTTCTGGCGAAAATTCATTTGGCACTGAAATTCGTGCTTCACCTTATAGAATCCGATTGGAATAGAAATAGCGGAAATACGATTCGATAAGGGAGGAGAAAAGGAGCTTGTTTCACAGCCTGTGTGATTTAATTTTCCGCAATTTTCCGCTCGATTAATGATCAACGAGTGTATTGTATTAGCGTCTATTCATTGCGAGCTCTTCAAGATTGGCATTCTTTCCTTCAACAATAATTCATTTAAATATGCAGGCTTGTATTCAAAAGGCATTTATAACGATGTTAGTGTGCATATAACATATATAATATATTTACGTTATGTATATTATATACAGAATTTCAGAAAAGCGTACGATAAAAGCGTGTGCTCAATATGAATCGTAAAATGTTAAAATCAGAGTACGAGGGAAGAGTACGAGGGAAGTTCGAGAAGTTCTCAACCTGACACCGAAATGACAAATTGAATCGATATAATTTTCGACAAGATCCAACACGGAGCTACTGTTAAAATTTCAGACAGATATGTTCATTAGTTTCTTTGTTTCAGTCATGTAAAACAATCAACTTTTGATTTTATCATGACAATGCATCCGCTCACACTTCTTCAATTGCAATCACAAAATTTCACGAATTGCGCTTCAAATTGGTTCCGTACGCATCGTGTTCATCAGATTTAGCTTCCAGTGACTTTTTCCTTTTTCCAAATATGAAGAATTGGCAGGAAAAAGATCTATCTCAAATACTGAACTAATCGATGAAACTAATGCTTACTTTAAACCAAGTATATTGAACTCTGAAGGAGGACAATGTTAAAAAAAATTAATAATCATGTGTTTCTTTATCAAGTCGAAAACTTTTCGAAAAACTACCTTCTTATTTAATCAGTGAAATGACTTGTCAATCTGAAGCTGCTGATAAATTTAATTGACGCACCTTAAGTATGCACATTTTACAGCGCATAATCGTAAATTTTTAATTAGAATGAAGCAAAAATCAACAATTATAATTAAAAAGGAGACTTGTGAAACGCTAATCTAATTTCGAGTTTTATTTGAGTAAGTCTGAGAGAACCACTGTGACATTTATCGATACTCCTAACCAAGGACGCAGAGAGTCGCCTTTTTTTTCTTTTTTGCTCCGTTAAACCTGCGCTATGAGCAATAAAGTCGCAAGCAGAGAATGGTTGCAAAGGGCGCGGCGGTTCGTGCTAGATCGTTGAAAATAAATTTGTAGCAATTATGAATATCTTACAGAATAACGAATTAATTAATAAATAAGTAAATTATGTTTTCCTTTCTCTAGTTTATAGATAATAGAAATTCATAGTCCTCAATAATCATAAAATATCTACATTTTTCTTTGCCTTTCTTCGTTGATGTTAATCGGAAAACTGCGAACCGTTATTATTAGGAGGCTGCTGTTATTATTAAGAACATCTTGCTTCGCGTAATAAGTCATTCTTCCGTTTTAATTTGCGAGATCATTGTAGCTCTCGCGGTATCGTGTGGTAAATTAAATGGAAATTCTTTGACCTTACTTTGAACTTAAGTTTTATAAGTAGACTCAAGTAACTTCGAAAAGATGTCTTTCTTTTAGAAACTAATTTACACCATTATATATATGGTTCAATGAATAATAATAGTTATAATGTTTTTATCTCATTTTTATCTCGCTATAAAAACTTTTAGTATCTGTTTAATTTAATAAATATTAAATAAACTTACATTAAAAATGTAGCATATAACAAATTTATCATATCGTCGCATTGATAGAAAAATGGCACAAATAAAAAATTTTTGAAATAATAAAAAGAAATTAACTCTAAAAACTTATATTTTGTTGTGGAAAAACGATGTAAAAAAATCTTATACATTGCTATGAAACAATTTTGGATACACAACTTTATATTAAGATTGCAGTGTTTGAATTTTGAAAATTCGTAGCATAATTTTAAAGAATACATTATAATTGAAAGTATAACATGGAAAGAAAATGAAGTCATGTATATCCATTATCCTAATTAGAACATTATTCCAGTTTAGAAAGAATTTTAAAAGATTAAAGAGAAATTTTAAAAAAACTCTATTAAAAAGTTGCTAATTTTGTGTTTAATACAAATTTTCTCTTATTAAATATATCCATTCTATCGTTTTCTTAAATTTTAATATAATTCTAAAAGCTCTAATTGACAACTCGATTAATTCTTTGTAGTTCTTTTTTTTTCAAATAAGATTTCATATTTTTTTTTATTGACAAAATCAACGGTAGATTTTTGCTTACTCTCTATCGAATTTTCACATCATTTTCCTACGTCAGCGAAATATCTGGATTTACTACTGAGCCGTTAACGTGTCTGTTGGTCGTAATCCTATTTTGTGCATCAATTCCGTAGCTATATATAGCGTATGTGGTCGAATGTGTTCTATTATCGACATTTTGCAGTTAAAATGGTTTAACTTCAGCCTACGATATTTCTAATTAACTAATCACTTTCATATTTTTATCTTGAAATTTAACCTAACGATTGAGTTTGATTGTTACGAGCATTTGATTCCAAATATTCATTCCGTTCAATTACAATTCGTGTGGTTGCGCATACATTTGAAGTGGTTCATTTGGAACTTTTGAAATAGAAGTTTTGGAAAATTATAATTTCAAATGAAGGTTGATACTCAACGCACAAAGGCAATTCGTACTTTGATTTAAATACAGTTATATTTACTTGATACACACCGATAATTCGAATAACATTAGTTGCTTAATAAATTTGGAAGTATATGTTAATATGATTTGAAACATAGGTCAACGTTTCGAAACATATTATTTCATTAGAATATGAATTAAGATGCCATTTTTTAGCATACAATTTTGACAATTTAAGAATTCCAGTATCAAATATGAGAAATAAATATACCTAACTTTCTTTTCTTACGATAGTGTATTAATAATTGAACGATTTTTAGTAGTGCTTTTTTTATATAATTATATCTAATAATAAAATTTTTATCGGTCTTGAAGAAACCATATTATGTCGAGGACATCGCGGAAAGCATCACGTTTACACGATCGCATAATAAACCGTTTTATGAAATAAAACATTTCCGCTAAGCGAAGAAATGTTCACGTGAATGGCGCAGGAGGTGGCCATTAAGCTCTAGGGACAGAGCCGTTAGGGAAGGGGGATGAGAGGGCGAAATTCGAAGGGAGAGAAACGAGGTCATCCTGAATGGTCACGTAAGGGAGTGGTGGTGACGTCAGTGCGGTGGTGACGTCATAGTAGCAGCGTCATAACTCCATCGGAAAAATAGGTCGCAGAGGGTGAGAGCGAACGAGAGAGAGAGAGAGAGAGAGAGAGAGAGAGAGAACTGGACGCATTGCCCGTTCATTCGATCACGATATTGAAGAAAATTATATGTTTTCAGTTAAGTGAAAAACGTGTCATTTCGAGGATGACACATTTTCTGAGATTTTAGAACGACAATCTCTTGAAATTATTTGGAAAGCACTGATAAAATAACGATAATATAAATTTTTACTTTCGAGATGATTGTCCTGTCTGATTTATGTGAGGGATAGTATTGATTTAATCACTTCCATATACTTTAAATGCATATTGATTCTTTTAATAAGGGAGTAAGTTTACTAGTTTTCCACGCGGTAATTTTAATTAATAACAGTAAGTTATTAAAACTTTAGTTTAAGTTTGCTGATACTAAGATATTTGCTATTGAAAATCTATTAGTAGCAAAAAAGAAAGATCTTTCATAAAATTTTCATTGCGAAAAAAACTCAAATTTGTTTGAAAATGATTGACAGAAAGTGTCACAGAAGCGAGAAATGGTGCTTAATAAAACATGTATGTCGTTTATTTATCGGCGTTACGATAATTTTTCGTATCCACCACGAAACATCGATAGACTTACATGAATAATTCATAAAAACGGCATTTGCGTACACTTTGATCGCATTTAACGTACGACAATATTGACGGGTTTATGTGTGCCAGGCGGCTGTGCAATAAAAATAAACACGTTGCTAACAAAAACACGCGAAACATTGCCGTTGTGGAATCGTGAATATCGCAACCACGGATTCTTCCCGGATCGAAAATAGAGATTGACCTCGATTGCGATCAAGATCATGCCGTGTCACAAGCTGACGATATCACGTCACTTAGGACCTGTCACTTGTTCACCTCATCCTTCATGTCGGACCAGCAAACATCACGGATTGTGGCTTCTCGGCTTTACACCAGAAATGATAGCCACGATATTACAGCGGTAGCGCCACGCATTACTCTGTTATCTCATGTTCGTTTTTCAAAGCGATAATCTTTCACACGGAAAATATCAATGTCTTTAAAGTCTCATTACTTTGAAGTCTCATTACTTAACTTGTTTCGTTACAGCAGAGCGACTGTTTTTTAAATAACAATGTATATAGTAAATTTAAAACTCGTAAAGGTAGCATATAAGGTAGCATATAATTCTTAAATATGACCCTCCCTTAGAAGGAGTTTTACAAGCAACGTAACTTGCTTATATACTATGATACGAGGAAGTATTACGATTATTCTTTACTCACTTGTGGATACTTTTATCGCCAGGCGTAAAGTTTATCGTCGAACGTACTACCTTTCGATACTTCCACTTAAAGTGAATCTATAATGCCCGATCATCGCCCGCGTTTGGAATGGGCGAACTTACACGTGTGAACGGTACTTAAGAGCAGCTTAAGACGAACATACACACCGATATATCCGTGATAGCGATCATTCGATAGGGGGTGGGGTCACACTGTGTAAACAATTTAGGCATCAAGAATAGCTCAATTGTCCATATACCTGGTTATAAGAAGATCCCAAAGGCTGTTCTCGAGGCGGGGTGGCTTCAATTAAAAGCTCTTACAGTGGGGGATCCACACCCTGTTCAAACATAATAAACTTCTCACCCTCACTTGTACAATCCTCGTGATCAGAATATATCGCATTACACATATTTTTTGCGCGCTTCCTGCGCTTTGTATAGACATGGCCTCTTTTACGCGTTTATAAATGGCCATTCCTGTAAGCCAAGACGCTATGAAACGAGCGCATATTTGTAGTTTAATAACTTGTCTATCATCTTCTTTCTTTTTTAGCTTATGAGATTACGAATAGGAATGCAGGAAATAAATAAGTTTTAACTGTAATCGTATTTCTAAAAGTTATCGCTAGATTAAGCGGTATAACTAACTTTCCTAATTTTGTTAGTGCTATCACTGCGAGGACATTATAACTTAAAATGTTAAAACGTAATGAAGTTATAAGATTACGAGTTATGCAAAATTGATCGATGAAATTTGCTTATTCGCTTTTGATAATTTTATAAATTTTATAAATAAAATATTAGCTTTCTTCAAAGCACAACATCGCTAATGTGTAATGTGTAAGCTTATTTCATAAGTCGGATAACTACGAAGCAACAATTAATGATACAGTTACGCAAGCAAATGTTGTTTTTGCAATGCAGATATTCAGTAGCAAAACGTAAAATTTATGTCCAAGATAAAATACAGTATGATCACTAATAAGCATAACAATTTTATTTGCTGCAAAGTTAAAAGTGTACTTTTAACTCGGAATCCGTTTCTTTGTTACGCAGTGCGCGTTCAAGTTCTTCTCAAGTTTATTTGCTTTTCTGATTTCTTCAAATTTAATTTGGCATAGTTTCCACGTAAGACATTTTACATAAGGCCGGCTGACTATTTCTATATTAGATTTATATCTCTCATTTTCTGCTTGAAAGCTGTAAAGTTCCATTGCCATGTGTGAAACTGCCTTTCTGGGCCATTGTCTCGCGCTAAAGCTCACCCAAGTGTCGAATTTCATAGAATGTTGTCACTAAAGCATATCGGATAGCTATTTCGATAATTCAATTCGATATGACATCGATGCAAATTCTTTGTAGCGACATTGGCTCAACAATGCCTCCGGCTGCATAACTAAAGTTCGCCCAAAGTAAGGCAGTTACTACAGCAGTTTATCTCTGGAACCATTTCTTTCTGTACAGCACATCCCTGAGGGAGGGAAGATAACATATTCACTGGGAAGAATTTTGCTTCGTGCTTTCATTATCTATTTCCATTGCATAAATCAAAGAAGTTTTGTATGTTGAATATCCCTCTATGCATAATGAGATGTTAATTCTCGTATATTCGGCAATGTTGAGATCCGCTATTTTGAGGTTGGAATATAAATGTAATTCTTATTTTTTCAAGATTCATATTTATCAGAGAGAGAGAGAGAGAGAGAGAGAGATTTTTCTGAAAAAAATTTGTGAACATGGACGAATCAGAATTACTATTTAATCCAACCAGATCATTTTTCTAACAATAAGTATATTATATAATGCTGCAATTGAAACTAATTTATTCTTTTAACAAGTGCAGAGTATAATTTTTGGATTAAATTTCTTTGATACCGTTTTTTGTAAAAGACAGCAAAAATCCGTAAAATTTCGGTCCTTAATATTTCTAGAGATGAAGAGTTGAATATCGTGAAACATTATTAAATAAAAATTTAATTTTCGTTATGTGTCTTTCGAATACTTTTTATTATAATTAATTATCTCTTTTATTAAGAATTATTATTATCATCAAAAATATCTAGTGGAATTAAATATACGCAATTACGAATCGCCGAGGCAATCAAGTTCTAACGTTTTAGTGTAAATATTGCGCTTTTTACAGAAATACTGCAGTGCTTTTGACCTGATTTTTTTTTTTAATATGTGGTTGTACCATGTTCGTTTACCAGAAAATTACGTAGAATATTTATGTTGAATGGCAAGTTTCTTTCGGGGCTAAGTTTAAACTCGAACCATTCTCTCATAAACGAAATATGTATTCTATCCACTTTTTATCTATGGCACACGTGTAACACGTCATCCCTTTAAAGAAGTATTTTCCGCCAAGATAGGGAAAGGACTGAATTTCCTGCCGCTAAATTCAATGTTTCCCGCAAATTCTGTACCAAATGGTGTAGAATGAAAGCCGCGAGCAAAACGAAAAATTGGAAGAAAGATTATGAAATTCTTTACAGTTATTTCGAATGATCGTTACAAAATACAACTAACTTGACACTTTAATTTTCAAAGTCAAGAGATTAATGTTTCTGCACCGTTACATTTTCATTTTCTGTTGAATTTTCAGCTTATACATCTACAAGTTATATATAGAACGTTCTAAAACGACATTTTAAACTTAGGATATGGTTTGCGCAACTAAATATGAAGTATTGAGTGCAAAAGTTTTGATGGGTTTTGTAATAGGTGCCATATTTGATACAGTTTTATGGTAATACTGATAGATATATTTATGTTCCTTTTCAGCTCTCGAATTAAATAATAGATTCTGGTTGGTTTTGTTGTTTTTAATTGAAATTGAAAATGAGTATTGATAGATTTCATTTACAATCATAATGTATAAATTTCCGAAAGGAACAAACTTTTTAAATAACATTTAAAATATTTGGAGAAAACGTTGTGTCGATTATAACCTGTGAAAGAAACGGTTTACAAGATTTAAATAGATTTTTAATTTCGATTTTAACTTCTCGAAATTTTTTAAATATTAAAATGTGATAATCTATCCATTTTTTTACTTTGCGACAACTATTTGTGTCGAAATCGCGGATTAGTAATATTAAATTGTATATAATATCATCAATCGACGTCTATCACGAAATCCATTAAAACTTTTGCAATTATTCTAAAAATAGTAATGTTTATGGTGATGATTTATTACATCATAAAGTTTTCTTATATAAATCATATACTTGATAAATATGTTTGTACAAGAATATATTTTTAGAGAAGGTTATTGACATATTTACGTCATCATCTATCCGAAATAAACTATAACGAGTGTCGCATTTATTCAAAACAAATAATTACGATGATGTTCATTAAGAATAGCGTGTTAGTGTTTTCGAGAATTTCGAACTGTTGCGAATTACTCGTGAAAAGAAAATTAAACCCTGACTTTACGTGAGTTTTAAGAGATAGACGTTGTAAATTTGACGTCTTCACGTTATAGCGCTTTAACCATTGATACGTAAATTTGTATTCAAAAGACCATCATCATCCCGCTCTTTGTCCTGAATTAAGAGACTTCTTGAAAATTTTTCTTAACATGATGAAATCTCGACTATGTTATCTTATTCACTCATCTTTTTAGAAAAGTTTAAAAAATACAATCTTATAAATTTTTGTCTGAAATGATCCAATTCTTGCTATTTGAAGTTCAAATATAAGTCAAGTTATTACACTTACAGGTATTCTAAGAATTCTTAAAGAGACAATGAATATACATGAGACTCGAAGGCTATTAAGACAATTAATATTACGATCTCTTGAATAATGTTCATCAGTGTTTCATTAATAACATGCAAGTTAATACTTATAAGATATTTTTCAAGTAATTATTCATTCTAAAAGTAATCGATTTTCGCAGAAAGAATTGATTATGCAAAATAATAAAAGAGAAAATTGAATGAAACGATATTAGATAAAAATATGTAATTTATATCTGATAAAAACATGTAATTTATTTTCAACTATTGACTCGTGTCATTTAAAGCACATCTCATATTTATTCATACATCTACATAATGTTACATTTACTAGTGAATATAGCTAGAGTACTCAGAGAGAGAGAAAAAGAGAGGGGAGAGAGAGAGAGAGAGAGAGAGAGAGAGAGAGAGAGAGAGAGAAGAGTAGAGTACATGGATATATTAAATCATGCTTTTCTCTTACATAATTCACACCAGTTTATCGGCAGTTCAGTAACACTCATACCGAAGTGTGTAACACGAAAAGGGAGCAAAACGCGTGAACACTATATGCTCAATTCCGTGAGCATGACAGGCAAATACACATCATCTAAATATACAATATGCCAGCCAGCTGATATTCCCGAAATAGCTGCCTACTGTGTTTGTTTCTGCAATGGCGACTATGCCGTCATACAATTCCGTACGCACTTGATGTGATGTTTGTTTGTGCGTATAGAAGCGCTATTCTCACACACATGTAACGTACGGACGAGGTAGAAAACTATGGGCGCGTATTATACATAAACATTACAAGGCGATTATGTGTGACATATTATCCAAAAATAATAAAAATTCCAATTCGTAAATGATTATCTTAAGATTGCGCGAGAAAAAGGCAGAGAGAATTTCGTAAATATAATATTAAATAAAAAAAAAAAAGCAATATCGACGAACCATTTTTTTTTTACAAAAGCTTGTTTTTCTGTATATTAACGAAGTATTTTTTAACGAATTCGCGAGGAAGTATAACAAAAATATTTAGACTTTGTGGGAGTTAATTAAAGCATTTTTTTTCTTTTAAATCCGCGATACTGCACGCTACTTACAGTTATGAAGTTATAACTCGATCAGAGACATGCGAAATAGATGAATCTAAATTGGATGTAGATGTGCGAAAGCAAGTTATATCAAAATGTCAGCAAAAAAGAGAAGACTTTAGAAATTATGGTATTATCTCCGTACCGCATTCACTTTATTTCAGCCCATTCATTCGCGCTAGACATCAAGATACAAACTATGTATCATGATTGTTTCTATTGAGCCTTTCCATTTCACATGGGAGATACGGTAGTGAAATAGTTACGAAAATACGAGAATGATATCGGACAACACAGGCACAAATAGCGTTTGACGCTTTTTTATCAACGTAATATTCAAGATAGTATCTATAATACCTTTTTCTATTTCTCTCTTTTTTTCATACAAAAGCGGAAAAGACAATTTTGCTGAAGTAAAAATTTAGCTAGATTTGAAAATAATTGGACCATCAAAATAATTATGTAGAAAATTCAAAAAATAATGAGCAATGCTGCAAAAATTTTTGATATCTTAGCAATCAGCTTGAACCAGTTTTACATAATTATTTTAATAGTTCAACAAAATTATTTTCAGATCTGTATCTAGCTACATTTTTAGACGTTTCAGCAAAACCGTTTTTTATCTATGCACTCTTTTTTTACGAGTATTTCTAAGATTTATAAGGGATTTTAATTTTAATTATCCGTTATCTTTATAATTTTACAACTGTTACTCATAATAAGAATCGTTAAAAATTCTCTCTCCAATTTTACGTTCATCTTTTTGAAATATTTATTAATTATTCATAAAATTCATTTCTCCAGAGCTTACTGAATTTCTATTTCTATGACTATACAGAATTATATCACACGATTTTATATTATTTTGCAATACTCATGTTTATATTATTTCTGTAAAATCGGTTTTCATTTTTCTAAAGGATAAATAAAAAATTATATATTTTCTGTAATCTTTTATTACACGTATAATAATTTTAATAGAATTATAAACTGTTTTAAGAATAAATCTTTTTTTATCATGATATATGCATTATGTTAGTTTCGAAAATTATATTCTCTAAAAGTGAATCAGTGTATTACACATCAGTGTATCACACACACACACACACACACACACACACACACACACACACACACACACAC
>Ga0157363_1005673_pt1 | contig 11668 bp, 6 predicted proteins | sample AttsexASBM1_FD_111477 | JGI IMG/M metagenome (GOLD analysis project Ga0157363, IMG submission 111477) | Fungus gardens microbial communities from leaf cutter ant in Ribeirão Preto, State of São Paulo, Brazil - Atta sexdens ASBM1 | ecosystem: Host-associated > Fungi > Mycelium > Unclassified ...
GATTTGCATCGCGCAACTGACACGTTCGTGTAACTTCCAATTATGCATCCCTGTGTCTGTGTTGCAGCCATGTTCCGTACCTTATATAGAAAGTCCTTCGAGTACGACCAAATTATTAAAATCTGGCTCGGACCAAAGCTGCTGGTTTTTCTTATGGACCCGCGTGATGTCGAAATCATCTTATCTAGCCATGTCTACATCGACAAGTCTGCTGAGTACCGGTTTTTCCAGCCCTGGCTCGGAAATGGTCTCCTCATCTCTACTGGTGTGTATTAACTACTTATGTGTATTTAACTACTTCCTATCGATATCTCGGAGTTCGTCGTTAGTGATAAAATAAATTTTCCATTTTACGCGTAAGAATATGCTATCCTCAAACTAATAATTTTCATTTAACTATCATTAAAGTCTTATTAACTATCATTAAAGTCTTATTAACTCTCATCAGAAAGCTGGGGAGAAGAGAGATATAACAGTGAAAAAGATCTTACGCAAAGTCTCAATCGAAAGTTATAAATGTATGAATGTGTCTTATTAACATGCTTTTGAAAAATTGTCTTCGTAACGTAAAATGTAATAATAAAAATGGTAAATGACTCTTTTTTGTGTGAGAAAAATAATGACAATAAACGACAAAACGGAAAATGTTCCGCATATTTTTCCTCGTTTTGCGCTTGGATGTTACGTTCGGAAAATATCTCCTAATGTCGTTCAGTTTACTAGTATGAAAAACTTCATATAATAATTTTGAAGTATACGTATTATATTGTAAAACAACAAAACAATTATATAAGATTACATTTATTATTTATAAGATTACATCTTGATAAAATTTTATGTAGCTTCATTTCAAATATTAACGATTTTTCCACTATTCAAATTTAATTTATTTCAGATAATTCAGAGATGAGATTAAATTTAATCATTCATCTGCAGTTGAATTTCAATCAAATATCTTTTCTTTTTCTCTTATTATCTCTCTTTCGACTGTTTCCAGATTTTTCGGATGAGAACCATCAATTTCTAGTTTATTAAGAAAAAGATACTTAAAAACTTATTTATGAGATATTAAAATTTGTGAAATATAATGTTTATTTTACTGAAAAAAAAATCCTTATTTTTTATTCGTATTTTTTATTCGGCGAAATTAAATTTTATTCGTAGCAAAAAATTATTTATTTTTCTACAATTAATGAGAGTATTTTATAAAAATATTTTCATATTCAGTTAAAAATTTTTTCACCTACGTATCATTTTATTCTTTAACATTAGGGAATAAAACAACAAGAGTAAAAAGAAACCTGGATGCACTCGGATGAACGCAATCCTCAAAACAGGTTTCTCTTTATCATCGTGAAACGAACAAAAACGAAGAAGTACAGAATGCGCGCAGACTCGATGCAACAACGATCGACGATTATGCGCCAACTTTTATCGCCGACTTTCTCGGTATCGCGAGTGAAGGTCCTTTTTCTCATTGACGGAACTCTCTCGCCGAGGTGTAACAGCGCAGCAGCATATACATAACATGCATGCTACCACCTCGGTCTTAATTCACGCGCTTCGTCATGACATCCGGCAAAGGCGTCATGCATACCACATATCTCTTTTCTTTTTTTTTTCTTCCTTTTCCCTCTTCCTCCTAGATCACTTCGCGTGAGTTTGTTTAACCACTAACGTTGTATAACGATCATATAATTCAGATGTTGTTGTATGACTTCTCGTAACTGCATTTGCCTTGATCATGCGCGCGATCAAGTTTTGCAATTCGGTGAAATGAAAGAGTAACTAGAGAAAGTAAGAATTGCTCTAATAGAACAAAAAGTCAAATAAATGAAATGTTTCTTCATACATAAAATTAATATCTTCTGCACAAATATAATTTAAGAAAGAAAGATAAATGATGAATATAAGACGTTCTTGCTGAAATTGACGATTATGAAACAGGATATCTAATCTATCTATAATTTCAGAAACTGATTTGTTGACAAGCTAATATACAATTATTCAGTACGCGCGAAATTGCAGACAATACGTTTAAATAAATGCTCAGCGAATTATTATCTCCTTTTCTTACAGAGAAAGTCGATAATAAAAGTTGGCGCGCAATCGACGATCGTTGTTACATCAAATTGTTACGCACGTGCATGCATTTTATTTCAGAAAGGATGATTTTGTTGAAAATATTTAAAACTTTAATTAGAGACAGATCTGAAAATAATTCTGTAAGACTATTATAACAATTAAGAAACTCAAGCTGATCGCTAGAATGTCAAAAACTTTTACAATGTTATTCGTTAGGCTTTAATGGAATTATTTTGATGGTTCATCAAAATTATTTTCAGATTTGTATTTAATTAAATTTTTAGATGTTTATATATTTAAAACCATTTAAAATATAATCTTAAAACATAAAGTAAATAAATCATTGCATAAAGTATCATAAATCAATCACAGAACAATATTAATATCTTAAGATATTACTTAAAATGATTATTTAAACTTGTAGTGAGAACAGATTTTGATCGGTATTCATAGATTTTTTTATATTTAAGATCCATCTTAAATACAGTCTACAATATATTAAAATATATCTTAAATACAATCATAAACCTGTTATATACAAAACTATGTTAGCGTCTTAAAATTAATTAAAATAAAAAAGTGTCAATATACGATCAAAGTTAGATATTAGATTAACACGTATATGTATTTTTAAATAAATTTATCTCAGAAATTGCGCGCTGATTATTTTCGGTCTTTTAATACAACCAATGTGAAATATTAATAATTTCCCCAAATTTAATCAGATCTTTAATTATATAGCATCTGAAAAAGAACTTATTATAAAAAATATTAACTCGATCTTTGTAGTTGATTTACTTAAATAAACTATTTGTAAACTTAATATTACGTAAGATGATTTTGAAATAAGAATCGGAATGAACAACTTTAAGATCAATAGATTTGTTCCATATATTTTTTTACATAACAATTCAAATACAAGCGTATTCAGATACATATATGACACGAGAAATCATTTTTAACTAAAACATCACTTATTGACATGATAATGATTTTTTAATTAAAAATTATTAAGAGTTCAGCATCAATTTATTACAAATTTATAGTAAAAAAAATGTGTCGAATAATCATCATTAGAATTTTTTATGATTTTATGAAATCATTTTAACTTAATATTATCTTGATCTTATTACGATTTTGTATTTTATTAATATCTGGAGAGTCTCGACGCCTATGTGCATGGTATGTGTCGCACGAGACAACGCACTTGCATTTAAAAAGAGCAATGCGGGGGAGAGAGAGAGGATGGAGAGTGAAATGCAATCAGTCCGAGTAATCCATGAGACGCAAAACAGGAAGGAAATTTGCACGCGCGCCGGTGCTTTCTCTCCTTAGCTCCGTTTCCCTGCGCACATATGCGCGCATCGCAGTCTTTCTTATCGTTGCACAATTACGACGATCTCTGTCTCTCCGGGTTTGTTCTTTATCGCTGCACTGAACTGCACTTTCTATCTTGCTTTCGCCAAACTTCAAATATATGCCCAGAAAGGATGATTTTGTTGAGGATTAAATTAAAAAAAAATTTTTTATTTAATTTAATTAAAAAAGATACAACAGATCTGAAAATAATTTCGTTGAATTATCAGAATATTATCAGATAACTATGTAAAACTCTCAAACTGGTTACTGAAATATCAAAACTTGTTGCTCATCATGTTTGAGATTCTTATGTAATTATTTTGAGTCCAACAATATATTTTCAGATCTAGCTTTAAGATTTAGCTAAATTTTTAGATACTTCAGCAAAAACATTCTTTCTAAGTGTTCTATTTTTATTTACCCAACAAACGAAAATGGATTAACATGAATTGAAATGGATTCAGATTTTCAGAAATATTGACGAATGTTAAAATGAAAGCTTTTCAATCCTGAATGCATTTTATTATTATTAATTTTATTTATTAATTTTATTCATTTATAGGAATTGCATAGAGCATATCTCTATGCCTTTCAATCTAAAAATAATATTAGCTTTTTCTGTGCATTGTGAATACTGTTCAATTCAAAATGTTCAATAGGAAATGCAGTTTTTCAATCCAACTGCATCCAATTGAATTTAACTGAATTCAATTGAACCCAATTAAATCCAAAAAAAAATATTCGCTATTTAAAATACGCATTCGGATAGAAAAAAATTTCAATCCATTTTAATCCATTCTCGTTTGCTGAATAATTCAAATATAAGTGTACTTCAATATTTATATACCATAAAATATACATCTTCTGTCTCTCTCACGCGTTGTAATGCATTATCTTGCTCTTTCTCTCTCTGACTTTTTCTCCCCCGCTCTTTCTTCTTCCTGCTTCCGTGTGTTCGATAGAAAGTCTTCAAACATGGACCGAATGCAACAGGAAGGAGGGGGGGGGAGGAATGGAAATTTACGTTAAATTTACATACATCTCCATGAAATATATAACTCTTTCTCTTTCTTCTCTTCCAATTTTGTTCCACTATTAATATTACTGATATAACATTAGTTAATACGTATTATCTGTCCAATTTTTATATGTTTTATCACATGTGTTCGTCACAATAGAATTTTTATACTATAACAAGTATAATAAAAGATTGCACATAATATAATTAGAAACGAAAATTATTAATTAAATGCAATCTTTAGTATTATAAAAACACCATAGATGATCGTTTATATAAAAAAAAAATAAAGTAATTACTTCTGGATTAATAATAATAATTCTAATTCGTCTCGCATCATGACAATTCGCTGAAAATATTCAGGATGAATCACTTCAGATTCGATCGCAGCAAAGAAATGAGGACTTTTGTTATTTATAAAAAATAAATTGATAATAATGATTGTTACAGGTTTAAAAATGATTTATTACAGGTTCAAAATGGCGCGCTCATCGCAAATTAATCGCGCCGACGTTTCACTTAAACGTACTTAAGAGTTTCATCGATCTCTTTAACGCCAATTCGCGTGCGGTGGTGGAACGAATGCGTAAGGAAGGCGACAAAGAATTCGATTGCCACGACTATATGTCCGAATGCACCGTCGAGATCCTTCTCGAGACTGCCATGGGTGTCTCCAAGTCCACGCAAGACCGAAGCGGCTTCGAATATGCCATGGCTGTTATGAAGCACGTATTCAATAAGCAAATTTCAGATTTGATGAATTTGGAAATAGAGACAAAAAAGAAAGACATCGGGAGTTGTTTTATATTTATAGTTTATTTTTAATCGATTTTAATTGAAAATTCTCTGATCAACATATTCCCAGCTAGGTCTGACTTTTTTTTGTATCTACAATATTTTGAATTTATAAGATCTTGGAAGTTTCTTTTTCTTAGAAATTTAGATTTGTAAAAGAACATTATCAACAAGTTGTAAAATTTTTTATGCAATTTTATTCCTTGAAATATTTGAATATTTTCATGTTGAAGAAATATATAAGACGGATATCTCATTACTGTCTTATCGTTATGTAGGATGTGCGATATTCTCCATCTGCGTCACACGAAAGTCTGGCTCAGACCGGACTGGCTGTTTAATCTTACGAAATACGGAAAAGATCAAATCCGTTTGTTAGAGATCATCCACGGACTCACAAAGAAAGTTATCGCACGCAAGAAGCAGGAATTCAAGAACGGCAAACGTAATATCATTGACGAGTCTATGCAAAATAGCAACGGCAAGACCACTAAAGTAGATAATTTTCAAATTGGATAATTTTCAGAAAAAGCTACATTGAGCGATGGACTATTAACACATAATATATTGTTCTTAGAGCACATCTGTGGAAGGACTTTCCTTTGGACAGGCGGCTGGTCTAAAAGACGATCTCGATGTAGAAGACAATGACGTTGGTGAAAAAAAGAGGCAAGCTTTCCTCGATTTGTTGATAGAGGCCGGTCAAAACGGTACTGTGCTGACAGACGAAGAAGTCAAGGAACAGGTCGATACTATTATGTTCGAGGTGGGTCGCGAGATATGACTAAGACTGATATTCATAGTCGATTCTTATATTTAAGGCTGGCTTAAGATATCATAAATCCATCAGAGAGACGCATTTATTTCAAAACATTATTTAAAATGATCTTGAAATAAGAACAGACTATAAATATTAGCCTACTGACTATTTTGAGAAGATCAAATTGTAATTAATAAGTTGTCTGTTCTGTCATTCATTTTCATAGGGACATGACACAACCGCGGCTGCATCCAGCTTCTTCTTGTCGATAATGGGCTGTCATCCGGACATTCAAGAAAAAGTTATCCAGGAACTCGATGAAATCTTTGGCGACAGCGACAGACCTGCAACCTTCCAGGACACACTAGAGATGAAATACCTCGAGCGATGCCTCATGGAGACTCTTCGCATGTACCCACCTGTCCCCATCATCGCGCGTACCATCAAAACAGACTTGAAATTGGGTGAGTTCTTAAAACTGGAATGCATGAAAAGAAGGCAAGATGAAGTATTATCGACTTCTTTGATCAAATAATTTATTATATTTCTAAAAAAATTATACAATTGCTATTTCAGTATCGGGAGAGTATACGATCCCAGCTGGGAGCACGGTGATAGTAACGACCTTTAAGATGCATCGGCAGCCAAACATCTATCCGAATCCGGAAGTTTTCGACCCCGATAACTTCCTACCGGAAAAGACCGCCAATCGGCACTATTACGCTTTCGTGCCGTTCTCAGCTGGACCACGTTCCTGCGTGGGTCGCAAATATGCTATGCTGAAGCTGAAGATTATCCTGTCTACGATCATGAGGAATTACCGCGTCAAGTCAGACATCAAAGAGTCCGATTTTAGACTTCAGGCCGACATCATCCTCAAGCGTGCGGAGGGTTTCAAGATCAAATTGATGCCGAGAAAACAGGCAGCCGCCACTGCTTAAAGCTGTATCTCTTTATAACATAGTTAGATAGAGGATTTAGGAAGATGAGGAGGCGAGCTGCGAATTTCGAGTTTCGATCTCGCGATGGCCTTTTTTCGAGAAATCGCATCTCATACGCGCACGAGTAAAACAAACGCTATGAAGTTACATGTACATGTTATATATTATTGATCCTATCATTGTATAACATACATTTATCAGTTACGTTTATATTTATCTCGTGCATATATAATAAATCGCGGCTCTTATCGAGTTGCAAAATTTGAGAACCGACTATTCCTCGTTCCCGATCACGCGACTGAGATGAAATGAAAAGCCGGCTCAAAGATGTGCAAAGACGTGACTTAGGAACATTCGGGAGACAGATTCGAAAGGGCTTTCCCGGAGAACTATCGAAAGCCAATCCCGAGATTGCAGAAGCAATGACGATCAAAACTCTCGCGGGAGTCCGATCAGGGGAGATGGGGAAGGTTAAGGACGAACTGAAGGCGATGCTTCCGATATTAACGTCTTCAGAAGTGAGAAGGTTGCTTTATTTTTTTGGAATAAAAAATATATCCTCTCTTTCAAAACGACTCTTTTTTTTCCCTACCAGATTCTTTCGTTTTACATACAAACACATCGAATAGTATAATTAATGTAATTATATTATAATAGAAATTATAATAGCAATTATCACAAGAATGATTTTATTAATATTGAAATCAAAAGTGGGCTGAACTGAATTATCTCTTATTTTTTCTCTCAATTTTCTTCTGTTTTTTTTTGAGGTGCCTCGTCGCGACGCTTATTTATACTGTCATTTACCTCAATTATCCTTTCTTTCTTTTTATCCGAATTGTAAATAAAATATAAATGTTCCATCAAACTTGTCTTTTATAATCGATATTGCTCTTTCTTCGAGTAGATTTCATTTATTACCTCACGAAGCGATCATTGACGAGCTCAAAGAAGGCAACTATGAGGAATCGAGCCAATATTTGAAAGAATTATTTGAACTCGACGAGGAGATTCGTAGGAAGGCTGATCTAATATGGGAGAAGCCGCGCTTAAAGAAGAACAAGAACGCGATGTCGCGCTTAAGGGATGGCTTGATCATTGTCGAGCAAGCCAAAAATGCTGGTGAGAAAGAAAATATACACGGAACGATTTGTTGAAACGTTTAAAAATTTAGCTAGATATACAGATACAAAAATAATCAACAATGACATAATTTTAGAAATAATTTTCTGAGTAATTTGAACAATAATTTTTGTTGAAAAATATTCAAGTTAATTACTAGAATATAAACATTTTTTTGCAACATTGCTCATCATTCTTGACCTTTCTACATATGTAATTATTTTGATGATTGGAATAAAATTATTTTCAGATCTACATCCGGCTAAATTTTTAAATATTTCAATAACAAAACCTTTTAATAACAAACCTTTCCGGATAGAATCATTAATATTCATTTGCGAAACACAAGAGTGAAACCATTGTTCTCAATAACAATTGAAGTGCTGAGAGGATCACACACAATTGTGATGATAATTCCTATATTTGATCTTTGACATTTGAGACGAAAGTACGAGTATGATTATTAAAAATTTTCTGAATAGGAGATTATATTTCTACGGCTGCAGAATTTCTAAATATGGCGCTATCCTTTCAAGCAATGAATTGGGAATGGTGGTGGGTGGCGGAGCGGCTTTACCGTAGCGCTCTGGAGAACGCTGAATTAATCGAAGATGATAACCAACAGATGAGCACCTTCGTACGCTACCTGTACGGCCGATTTCTGTTCGAACAAAGTTAGCGAAACACATTATATATGCAAATTAGCAAATGAATGGCGAGCAAGTGTCACTTCCTGTTCACTTTCTATATAAATAGTCAGTTTCAATGTTTTTTTCGCAATTAATATACTACGTTTCAATATGCTTGAGTTGAATATTTATTAATAAAATATTTACATACGTAGTATATTTGCATATAGATTATAATAGCTACATTAAACAGAAAAAGAAATTTAGATATTATAATTTTGAATCTTTTTTCTATCTTTACATCGATAAAAATAATTTTATCTCATTTCGGCCTAAAAGTATAATTAATGTAAAGTATATATAATGTAAATTATATATTAAAGTAAAAGTATAATTAATTCATTAAATTACTTTTTCTGTTAAACGTAGTCGATCATTATAAGTCAGTATTATAAATTAATATCAATACAATTACATTCACGTGGTGCAATCAGTACAAGATATGGCAGGATCGCTATATCACTTAAATATCGTACATAAAGCGTCTTGGAAGAAGTCATGGAATGCGTCGAAGATAACTGGTCGAAAAGAAGAAACCATCTTTCGAGAATGCAACGTGCTTCTATACAAAGTATTACTGATGCACGCACAACAAGTCGGCTGCGATCAACCGGATGTCGCTGTGAAAGCATGCACCGAAGCTCTCACTCGAGCGACGGACTGTAAGCTGTTTTTTATTTAAAAAAAGAAAGAGTAATAGTAAAATATTTACCTATTGAGAGTTATACCACTTCAGAATTTTGTTAAAATGTTATCCTATTATTTCAAGTTTAGTTCTCTCGAAGATCGTTAAATTTTCACTGCATCAATTAGTCTCTCATTAAATCTCAGTAAAATTCTTGAAAGTTTTCTTGAAATTATAAAAGAAAACCTTATCCTACGATATCATTAATCAGCCTCACATCCGCAGCTGGACATTACGAATACATAGCGAATGTTCTATACGAGCTGGGGATCAATCAGTTGCGATCAGGCGATGTGAAACTTGCCTTCCAAAACTTCTCCAAATTCCTGGCGATGGTTAAGAGACTTTCGGACCCGGAGAAAATATGCAACGCGTATATGATGATAGCACTTGCATACAAGTTATGTGTCATGAAAGATTAATAGAATGATTAATGTGGAGAACGTCGAATAAAAAAATTCTAAAAATTTTTTTACCTATGTTTTACCATCGTACATGCGCGCATTTACTATGCGATCTTAATTTCGAAAAAAACGCGAATTTTTGACGTAATTCTTATGAGCGATTCATATTTGTAGGAATTGAACGACGATGTAAATACGGAGAAGTATTTTCATTTATTTATAGTAAGTGCAGTCGAGTCTGGACTTACGAGAAAAGCGGCACAGGCACACTACTGTACTGGCGAGCATTTTTTGAATAAGGTATAGAATCGTAAAATGTTGGATAACAAAAAAGGGGGAGAGGATAGAAATGACAAGATTATTGAGGAATATCTTATGTGAGAAATTATTACATTTTCCTGAATTCTTATGTTGTACAAAATGACCCATCAGAAACGCGCTGGTAACGATAATGCCTAGCATATACATTTCACATTACATATACAGATTTGTTTAGAATTTCAGAAATAAAAATGCACATTTATCGATAAAAGAGCATTCTGAATATGGGTCAATATATCTACCTTAAATATATACAAATTATTACATATCCGCTAAGTGATATCTGATCAGTGTCGTAAAGTATTAATAGAATATTTCCTTGGAGAATTAACAATGTCTGTATTCTTTTTAGAGAAAGCTAGATACTGCAACCTTTCATTTGGAAAAATCTTTTGAATTGTATAACAAACTCGGTTTATCCAACGATGCTGATAAGGCGCGAGCCCTTGCCGGAGTTTCGAAAGGCTAGTTATATACTTCTTCAACATATAAACTATAATATGAAACGCATTTAAATGCCTTCGTTTTTTTTAACAGGGCAAGAAATCATCGATCAATACATCCATCTTGTGCAGCAGTGCAGAACCGCCGATCCGAAAGCAATAACGATGCTTTGTCAATGGAAAAATCGTAGAAGCGTTTTTTGGACTGAAAAAAAAGAGAAGAAGCTACACGCTGGTAAGAGACAACATTTCGTAATCAACCAAAATTTAAATAAAATCTCAGAGTTTGCCTCTTGCAATTCTTAAACATATTGAATACCGCGTCTTTATAATACATCACAAGTAACTCAATGCAATATTATCATACATTTCAGAAGATTCAGAAAAATTTGCTCAAGGAAACTAGAAGTCTCATAATGTGCTTTCAGCGATTTGACATATGATTTTTTGTAGTAAATAATATAATGCATCAATAAACATTCACAATTACATCAATGAATGTCTTTTATAAATAGCATTCTAGTATTACGGTAAAGATTAAAATTTAATAGTTACAAATTTATTATTATAATTTTAAAATAAAAATAAGTACTCTCGAAATTAAAAAAACAATGAAAGGATTAACGAAAACAATTGAAAGTCAGCGCCTTCAATAATTCGCAATGTTTTTTTACAATCCTTGCACATTGTTTACGATCTTCAGTAGTTTTTTTATTGTTTTTTTTTCAATCTAAATATTAATGATATACGTATTAAAAATATAAAGAGGGGGGAGGGGGGGGGGTATTAGCGATGCTTTTGTGTGCAGTTAAGTAATATACTCTTTTTATATATATATTATATTGTCCGGAAAGTTCGTGCCGCAAAAGATTTAAATTTAATAAATGAAATTTAAATTAAAAATTTAAATCTTCTGCATTTTAATTTTCCTTCAAAATCGGCACGAACTTTCTGGACAACCTAACACGCACACACACACGCACACGCACGCACGCACGCACGCACGCACGCACGCACGCACGCACGCACGCACACACCCCACACAC
>Ga0157363_1005674_pt1 | contig 11668 bp, 3 predicted proteins | sample AttsexASBM1_FD_111477 | JGI IMG/M metagenome (GOLD analysis project Ga0157363, IMG submission 111477) | Fungus gardens microbial communities from leaf cutter ant in Ribeirão Preto, State of São Paulo, Brazil - Atta sexdens ASBM1 | ecosystem: Host-associated > Fungi > Mycelium > Unclassified ...
TATATATATATATATATATATATATATAAAATAAAGTATATATGTATATATATTCTTTACTTGTAACATCATCATAATATTTGTTTATATTAAGAATCCTCGATATCCAGGATATCGAAGATTCTTTAAAATAAACATTTATGAACTGTGTCATGGATCGTTACGTGTCGACTTTATGTCAAAGATGAAGAACTAGTCAATTCTTCTGATAGAGACATGCGATATAAGAACATGCGACCGAGTTACTTTGTGTGTGTCAGTGATTTCATTGTAAAAGCAACTTTACCTTTATGATCTTGGCACCGCGTGCCACGACTCGTGAAACACGCCATACTATCATTAATGCTCCATAACGTAATGCATTATTTTATTCTCATGATCGTGTTGATTCATCACTTCAGAACGAATAGTCATACAATCTGAAATTTACGAAAGTACTTTGCGAAAATATCCTTCTCGATTGTTTACGACACTATATTTTGCTTCAAAATTTATAACGCGTCATGTCTGAAATATCATAATTTGATCACATTCCGTAAACTGTCATGAGAAATATTACCTCGCATTCTGAATGAAAGTGTTAAAAATCTATGTCATAAATCATTTAAATTGCAATAAATTAAAATAATCTGCGACCTGATTATATTCTCCCTGACAGCGGGATATACATGTGCTTAATCATTTGAATGTTATCGCAATGGTAAAGTTTAATCTTCCATTCGATCCTCTTATCTCCGTTCCTCTTCCGATTATTCCGATTTCCGGAAAACCAGGTTGCAATGAGTGTGACCGAACTCATTCCGGCGCAATTGTCGCGTGCACCCTTGTACTAGGTACTCCATCGCGCTACATGCCGGGCAGATGGAAGCGGATATATTTGCGCCAATCGTCGAGGCAGCAACGATCGATGCGGAACGGCCGAGGATCGATTTCAATTTAGCGACCGTTTAAGCGTGCACGCTCGCGGCTAACGAGCTTTCGAAAGTCATAGATATCCGACAAGTTGGCCTACGGGGGCAGTCCCGCCGCGGCTCACAACCACCCGGCAGAAACTTACCGCAGTCAGGCGGCGTAAGTACCTGCGAGCATACAGGTAACATGACACCGTTAACTCCCTTAACACCGTACTTGCACCGTACTGATATTACACAGACTCACGGACACGCGCGCGATTTCACCTGGCGGACGTTTATGTAGCGTCCAGGATCGTAGTGGTAGGCATTGTTAACGTCTGAAAAGGATAAGAACGATGCGAGCGATGGAGGCCGGCTGACGGATTGTTTTACTGCTTTTCTAGCGTTGCAATAGAGGAGTCGGTGGGGATGGCGTGTGGTTCCCATTGTAGAGATTAGAGAGATCAGCATATGCATCTGAGAAACGGATTTACATTCGGCAGCTAAATTTACACATTACGCCGCTTTCTTTCTGCGAATCGCTTTTGTGCAAAAGAAAATTTCTTTTTTTTCGTTAATACACTTCTTGAAGGATTGATGTCACTGTAATAGAAATGTAAGTACAGAAGCGGATCAGATATGGCGCCATTTCCAATTGTTTGTAAAGAGAATTGTTTTAAAAATATATGAAAATATATGAAAATATTAAGTTCCGATTAATCGAACTATTCGCTATAATGAAATTAAAGTTTAATTTGCACGATGAAAAATAATAATGTGTAAAATCTTTATTACTTCTAAACAAAATTATAATTTTTGTTTGTTATATTAAGTTAGTCTCGAATACATTTAATTAATTATTGTGGTTTTCTGGATCATAAAGACTTCTATTAAAATGTACTTGCGAAATGGTCAAAGAGTTTCTTATAACATAGGTTTTGTAAGAACGTCTTTAATTAATTCCTACCAGTTAAAGAAAATTTTCATAAACAGTCTACAAAGGATTGCAACAACGAGATCTTTTCTTTTTCTTTCGAGGCATTTAATAAGCATATTTTCATTATAATATTTGCATAACATAAAAGATTGGGATCAATAAATAACGTGCACCTGTTAGAAAACCATTTCATTTATTTACGTATAATATCTCTTTTCAGACGGTATAGAACAATTTAAAAATATCGTTGTACAGGCACGCGTTTTTGGACGCTGCAGTATGCGCGAGCAAAGCTGCAGTTTCGAGACTTTACAAATCGGATTCAATTACAATCACATCCCTGTTATAATCTTACCCTGCCCAAGTTGAGCATAACAAATACAATTACGATCGCACTAGAAGTAATATGCAACGTAATTCGAATTCTCGTAAACATTTATACAATCAGATCATTGAACTCTCGTCATTCATGACGCTGGTGAGATAATCGTAATTGTTGTGCAATAAAATGAAACAAAATGAACGTTTCGCCGTGACAAAATAAAATACATTCGAGGAAATAAATTCTATCGATTGTATATCTCGCGATTATTTATAAAACTATAAAATATAGAAACGCAGAACAGTATGCATAACAAAATTTGATAAATTGAATATTTCTCTAAACTCCTCGTATTACTCTAAAAAGAATTATGAGATTATTTTCCATAGAAAAGATTCAACATGAAATAAAATATTGCTTACGTAGATTGATTTGTTTGTCGTCGCATATGGCCAATTGATAATACATTGTTATGCATTACGTATAGTAGAAAGAAGCATGTACAAATGTGTGGATTACATTTGCAGACAAATTTCGTTACCTTTTCATTCTTTCTTTGTTCTGCTTTCTTGGATTTCCGTTCCTATCTTTTTTGAGACTGTGCATCGAACTGAAATCTGTTATGCAATTCGTTTACGAAAAGGAACAATAGTATGCGGAATATTAACGCACCACCGAGTAACGGCTAACCAGAAACACATAACATTCGTCACAAACGCGTACCGGTTTCGCTGAGTTTGGCAAGACCGTAGTATTGTCACTGCATGCGTTACAGAAAATGTTCCCGCAATTGCGACAATGGTGCTGCAACAGAAATATCAAACATTTACTATTAGTTTATATTAATTGTTATCGTTATCGATAGAAAAAAGGTTATATAAATATCTAGGCATTTCTATATATTCACTTATTAAAAGTATTGGTATTTATATCTTTTTTAAATTTGAGTAATAAAATTATGTAATAAATAATTGACAGTTATAATAATATGTAATCAGTTGACATTAGTTATAATAATATGTATCAATTATAATAATAAGCGTATTATTAGTACAGCAAAATATAAATATTAATTTACATTTGTACTTATTTTAAAAACAGTAAAATGGGTTTTATACTCGTTCTAATAATGGAGTTACATTTGTAACATAAAATTTCATATTTTAAAGTCTAAAATAAATATTCTATAACATATTAAAATTTTGTTAAGTTAATAATTTATATTGCAACTTTACTTGAGAAGCATTAATTGATAAAACGATGGACTGACGTTTAACTTCAACTATTGAGTTTAACTAATTTCACTCCAGATGAAAATCGACAATAATTCATAAGATATCTCGACTGTCTCGGGGCAATGTAAATATAGTATGTTTTAAATCTCGTAGTTACAGTTTAGGATTTCAACCGAAACGTCCAAACCAATCATAACTTCGCGGCGTATAATGGCGATGAGTTTGCCCGCCTCAGGTCTACACGCTGAAAAGTAAAAAGCTCTGTAGCGTAGTTCGTAGTTACGGATTACGTGTGCTCGTTACGTTCGGGTCAAAAAAAGTGCATGCCCGTACCTGAAGCTGGCACGCGGACAACGGCTGGAGCTTTTTGTACTCGGCACCAGGGATACTATTGTCCGCGCGTCAACTTCAGGTAAGAGAGCGCTTAATACTTTTTTGCGGTGTTTCTTGCACAGGTCATTTCCATGTGAGAGTCGTTAGATTGTTAAAGTATAGACGGACATGGAACAGGACTGACTGGCAAAGCTGTTGAAAGTGACAAACGAGAAACAGTGAAGAGAAGGACAGATAGACGAAACAAATTCGTGTTAATTGCATCGATTATGCAAAATGTCTCAATCGCATTTATCTTTTTATAGTCTCTCCAGATATGCTAAAAGATAAATAAGGAAAGATATTAAAAATATTATAAGTTAAGTAACACATGTAGAAGTCTATATATTTGGTACAACTGAATTTTCTTTTAATAGCTTATCTCTTATCCAAAGTAACGCAAGCAATTTAACGTCGTTTAATCACACGAGGAATCCGTATTTTGCAAGTCGCAATGAGAGGAATGCGCAATATTCTCGCCTTTGGTCTTTGCGTTTATTTCGTATTTCTACTCGCGCCCCTTTCTCTTATCCGGTAATCTTTATTTTCGGACCATTACCGACGGTCTATTATAATAAGAATTCGTGGTATTCACAGTATTCCGAAAGCCAAAAGAGAAGCGTAACCGAGGCGACGATTCTAAATTTTACATCTAAATTGAATCCCCTAAGTGAGACGGTGGGATCGTCGTTCCCTCTTGACGCAAGGGTGGTGAGGGTGCGGGAGAGTGGTTGCCCGGTTATTACCGGGAGAAGTAAGAGCCCGAATAATATCGTCCCGATAACCGATTTCCTCGCGAAGTTAATTATTGAACCGTCATCATGACTTACGACCGAAACGTAGTAGATTGGCGCCCGTAACTCCGTAATCGGCGTGCCTCAAGCACGCCTTATCTTAACCGTGATAGATACCTACTTACAGATACTTTCCAAGACGAATAAATCAAACAGAGATCAGATCCAAGAGATACTGTCGAGCAAATGATCGACCGTAGCGATCTATAAATTCCTCGCGAGATGACTCGACTCTTGGCGCGGACGCGAAAGTTTTGGTAAACCGAGGACACCATCTTGTGGCTTACCTCGCTCGCCTTTGTAGCGCGTAACATCGGGCAAACTCACTTTTATGCAATCGCATGAGCAAGGAAATGAGTTTTCGTCTCTAAAGTTAAGAGTTAAAAAGACGCAAATGATGTTGCACGCTTATTTATCTTCGTGGATAAAACGGCGAACGGAAATTCTATTTTTCTTTTTTTTTTTTTTTTGTAATCGTGGTCGCTTTCATCGGTCTCATAACCAATATATTCATTGTATTAATGTATTCCAAACAAACTTATCCAGTTAGCTTTATCAAAATTAAAGACACCACGTGATAGAGAATTAAGATAGTTACATCGTCGTAAAGTTCGCCTTAACTTGGAACAAAGTGTGAAGAGTTCTAAGAGATTTCAGAGAAATTAATTATGATTTTGAAATATGCATATTCATCGTCTGTAAGATACGTCCTTTAGCTTCGCTTCAAGTTTATACAACACATACGAACATTTCTAGGGCATCTTTTGCGACGATATTCTACCACATCAACACGAGTATAGTAGCGAATGGTGTTCACTTTTCAGCATGTGTACCACTTGATATTGCTTATAATGGGCGCATCCGGAAAGGAGAAAGTTCAAAATTCCTCAAAATTTAATGATTAAAAGTGATGTTATTATAATATATTATATTGTATATTATATATCAATGTATAATGAATAGCAGCAATTTTGCTGACACCTCGCTTTTTACTGGTATAATAAATTGTTATTAAAATTGACAAAACCTAATATTTTCTTTATTTAAAATCAGGAATGAAAAGGAGATATTTTATACTCTAAAATATTCAAAAAAAATTTATTAACGCAAAAATGGCTGTTTATGTGATAATGGAATTAATAATCCTCCTCTCTCAAAAAAGGAATCTCACTTATGGTGTTTCAATATTGCAAGTATCTGCTCTTTTTACGTAATAATGTCATATCATGCTTTATATCATGCTTTATAAGTTATTGTTCTTATCAAGTATATGGTGAGTAATAGATAAACAATAGATATACAATAGATATACAATAAAAATACAATATAGATATAAACAAGATATACAATAAGATATACAATAAAAAAGAAAGAAAATTGCTGTGCACTTATAAAAATACAATAAGATATACAATAAAAAAGAAAGAAAATTGCTGTGCACCTATAAAAATACGTACAATAATTTCTCGATGGAAATATTGTTTATTCTTACACATTAATATATAATTTCACGATACGCATATTCAAATAAATACCTACAGACATTTATACACATATTAAGTCACTATTGACTCAACCATATCCGTTAGAAAATATTTACATGTTGTTACAAGATGAAACTTGGATGTCGCAATTTGCAATTACTGGAAGCAAATTAAAGCGTCCAGCGACGCGTAAGATACACGGGAAAAGTTTTGCACACCGTCTCGTTAACATCTCGCTGCAGAATTCAAATTCCGCACAATTCGCGGGAACTGTGTCAAGTGCGCGTACAAAGCAATCGTCGGTGTACCACATGCGTTGAGCAATACCGCGGGGCATCGTGCATTTAAAAAGCCAGCAGAGGTGAGTTTACAATATGTCTTAACGTGGTCAACCGCACCACGGCACTGAAATTATTGTTTTCCTCGCTTTTGCTTGCGCGAAAGCTTGCGGCCACCCTGTATTTTTTCTACCTGCAAACAAAATCCCCGTACCTTTCGAAGGCTTCGCGCCTTTTCCCCACGGTTTCTCCGTTGTGCACCTGCTAGCGGAATGGCTTGCCCACTGGCACGATTTCCACCCACACAGCTGGTCGTGCCATGGGTGACCTATTCTATATTAAACAGTATGGTAATACACCTACCGGGCGAAAAATGAGTAACAAGGATATCCGAGCACTACCTTGTTATTATGCAATAACTTACCACCCTTTCGTACGCTCTCCTTTCAACCCTCCCCCGTAACCCATTCCTTTCTCGCGCGAGCACAACGTATATTCCTTGCTGACTACGTAAAGCAAAGAAGAGAATACGGTCTAATGTATTTTATGGGGCAAGCAACGTCTCTATCATATTGTCGACTGAATATGCATGCGAGTCATGCATGCACAACGCGTAATCATGAATGTATGTTGAATGATGATGCAAATAATGTAATTCGACGTTCTGAAAAAAGCGAAGGACGCTGCTTTGCAAACATAGTCACAGGCTTAAAGCTAAAGACAGAATTTTTGTTGGCACTCTCAATAGTTAGTATTTCAAGTGTCGTGCATTGAAAAAAAGAGTCTGATAATAACTAAAGATTGAGTAAAATAATTCCAGTTAAATGGTTATATATTAATTAGTTATATAATTATAGTCAAAAACAATATTACTTTTCTAACTATTTAGTATAAATATTATCAAACGGTTGATTACATTATTATATTTAATACTTGCTAAATATTTATTTAAAAAAATAAAATCATTTTTGGTTATATCATTTGAAATTATTTCATTCAACATTTTGTAACTATTATCAACAATCTATGTTTTCAGTGTGGGTGTTTTAATTTGCTCCTAGTACTTGCAAATTGCAACAGTCAAAGGAGTCTGCACTTCTTACGAAGAGTTAAATTGAGTAAATTTTTGATATGTGGTTGCTTTTATGATGTAGATCTCAAAGGACATGACTTCAGAAAAGCTCAATCCTTATGATTATTATTTAATGATCTGGATATAATAATATATAAGGACCATTAAAAAACTATTATCGCTCTTTTTTAGACTAGGCCCTTTTATTTTGTTAAAAAGATCTGAAAGAAGATTGAAAGATTACAAAAAAGATACAAAAGAGAAATTAGTAATATTATGTAGAAAAAACACAATCAATTTTGTAAAATACACAATTTTGAACTAAACGTAAAAATTGAGTTTTTCTGAAATCATGTTCATTAAAATTTTTTATTAGCTTATATCATAAAAGCAATCACATATCTATTAAAAATTTAGCCAATTTGACAAAAGCCGCTTTCTATATACAAAGTGTGGGATTACTTTATTTTGAAACATGTAGATGATGAAACATGTGCAAGGTTAATTGTTACAACAATCATTGATGACTGAACGAGATGCCATGATGCACGCGATTCCTTTAGAAAATCTGCGCGAACGAGTTATCCTGCAGCGATTAGCGTTGACAACCAACTCCAAAGAAACTCTATTATTTATCGCAGATGTCCGCGTAATTTCGATAAACTCTCGACCGCGCGTAAATCCTGCTACAGAATTTATCCGTATGACGAATGCACGAATACACTTGCTCGTTGTTAGTACGCCGCGTGCTTCTCTTATCGATGCACGCAACTGCAGCTAACGGAACGATCAAGATCTCTGCGCGAATACTTTAAGCGCCCATGTCGTGCCGGCACGTGTGATTTGCATTGGAAAAATGGAAGTTAACCGGCGTGAAGAGTTTCTCTGAGCTTCGTTGCGCGATCCGGAGAATCGCTCGCTTTTACCGTGTAACGTGACACGTCTCTCACTCCTTTAATGAGCGAATTAAAAAGCATTACGGACGCGTGGCCGACGTATTCGCGCGGCAGGTGCTTAACAACATTGCCGCTCGAGAACTTGTTTAAGCCGGTAATCCCTCAGTTGGCTCTTATCTATTCACAAATTCCGGCCCTCATTACGGCCTATCGCGATTTAATAAAGGGGGAAGTTAGGTAAACGAAAGCCTTTAAGTGTAATTGCCGGCTTGGGCAACGCGATAGTCCGCTATCTCTAATAATACGACTGTCGTGTATCAAAGTTGTTGCGCACGAGAAGCGATTTCGATCTCAAGGGATCCTGACGACCTGACGAGCGCCTAGACCTATGCACCATCAGATTGTCGAGGGTAAGTGTATCTCGTGGTTATGTCAAGACTACCCTGCAACGACCCGAACGATCCTGGTCATTTAATGTGGGCTTACTTTACCTTGTCTTCTTTGTTAAGTTCCAACGACTGGAATCTGCAGAGTAAGCAGTAATTTTCCGAACGGCGATAATTGAACAATTACGTAAGATGCGCCGCGCTTTCAGCCGAGATCTTCACGCGCGCGAATCGTCTGTGCGAATAGATCGAATAAGCGAAAGAGGAAGGCGAGAAGAGAGAGAGAGGACGATTTCAACGAAGAAGCTGGAGAAATCGAGAGTTGGAGCGAAAAGTTAGAGGGAGACAGAAAGAGAAAAGGAGAAAGAGAGAAAAAGAGGGAGAGGGAGTAAGATAGAGAGAGAGAGAGAGAGAGAGAGAGTTACGAAAGCGCGAGAGCAATTAAAAAGTTTGATTACCTTGCGACGAGTCATGTTGAACTCACGACTGCATCCCTTGCATTGGGTGACCATCCGATCATTTGCCCAGGTTACCAAACCCTCTTGCAGTGCCGACTGCTGCTGCTGCTGAGCATTGTCAGCGGCCTCGCGCAATTCGGCAGCCGCTAATTTGGCAGCACTCAATTGTCCCCCAAGTTCCTCCAGAGTTCGTTCCTGCTCACCGCACACCTCCTTTAGGGCGTAATACTCTTCCTGCAGCGTCAAGTATCTCTGGAACAACCATAATTGTGATTATCTAGCAAGTATATATTCATTGTCGCGAAGTACAAATCGATTCGCTGCTAAAATGGGAGTTGAATATATATATATATATATATATATATATATGGATGTAAAAATACAAAAAAAATTATTTTACTAAAGTACTTAAAAATTTAGCTAGATACAGATTTAAATAATTGCAATGCATTAGCAAATAATTATATAGAATAATTATATATAGAATAATTATATGAACATTAATGACAATGATGCAAAAAGTTTTAATATTCTAGTAATTCTAGCAACCAGTTTAAGTGCTTTACTTAATTATTTTGACGATCTAAACTAAGTTATTTTCAGATTTATATATATCTAGTTAAATTTTTTAATATTTCAGTAAAACTGTTTTTTTCTAGTATCTTCGATGATATCTATTTGAATCGATGTTCAAAATGTGCACGCAAAATTTAAATAAGTTTTGTTCTTCTATTTTTGTTGTTACTATGTTGTTGTATGTTTTTATATTCGATCAAAGGGATCTTATGCCTATAATAATATTTTTGTGTAAATTTTATGATTTCTAATTTAAGCACAGATTATTTTTAAGTCCTTTTAAAGCATCTTTTCAAATTCATTTTAATTATTCTTATATGTTATAAAGAAATAGAAAAGGAATATGTTTTTATATGTTTCATATCCGGGAAAATCTTATTTTATTTTACAATAGCTTAGCGCTGTTTGATTTCTTTATAATTTTGTATTGAACGTCACCTATGAGAATACCTATTATAATTTTATGTTCCATATATTGATCATTACAATTAAATATACACTCAATATCTTACCCTCTCTGTCTTACGTTCGAATTAGAGAGAGACAGAGAAAATTAACTTATTTTTTATCATAGAACTGTCAAATAACTCGTGATACTTTAAGAATCTGTAGAAATGAAAATTCAGTAGTTGAAATAAATTTCATTAATCTATTCCAGGACGACAGTGCCGCGCCGTCGCACTTACTGTCGGTTCTATTATCGAAAGGCGGATAAATCTCCGTTCCAGTATGCCGATTGAATTAGGTACGGGCTTATAATCCAGGTTTCGGGAATGAGATTTAAATAGAAAGATCGGATCGCAGTTCCGTAAAGCTCACCGTTGTCTGAACTTACGAGTCGGCACGACGATAACGGCGAGATTTATTCGCCACGGGTACGCTTAAAAGGCAATACAGATCGCACGTGGATACGTACTTCGGACACCCGTTTCAACTGATCGATCTCCTGATGTAATTGAGAGATCTTCTCCGTGTTACAGATCGATGTTTCCTGTAAGGAGGTTCTCCACTCGCGCTCAAGTTGCAATTCCCTCTCGACCCCATTCGTCCGCGCTTCCCGCTCTGCAGCCTCGGCACCCAGAATCCTCACCTTCTCCTCTGCCCCCGATCTGACACCATCCATCTCCTTGCACCTGATTAAGTCAAATCGGTGGTACTTAAACGTCGAAGGTAAAACTCGTGTCTACACCGCTCGAAGCTATTTTATTCAATTGGTTCAACAATCTTTAACTCGTACCTCGCTCCAGGATTAACTCGGGATTTTAAAATAAATGTAATGACGTGTGATGGTTATATCTAGATGAAGATCCTGTTCGTTTATTAAAAAAGCATCGAATGATATGAATAGTTTTATATATCATATTTATTGTCAAGAAATGATTTTTAAATTGTGATTTGTTATTTATGCCTACTTCTATCAGTATAGAAAATAAGATAAGAATTGTATTTGTATTATGATTTGTTGAATTAAACTTAAATAAAAAAAATTACGTATTTATTATTTAATTAAAAATTTTATTATACATATCGTAAATATATTATACATAAATAAAAGTGTATGCTCATAACGTATTTAAGGAACTGTTTTACGATTGTATTACAAAAAAAATGAGAAAAAATTAATACAAACTCACATAAAATGATAAAATCATTTTCTATTTTATTTCGAAAAATAAAATGAAATACATAAAAGTAAAAGTCAAATATTAATAAATTTACAAATATAATCAAATATCAGAATAATATTACAAGTGTTAATTCTCTCAGAAAATTGACATTTTATTTAATATTACATTTTAATTATACGTTTAATTATAACGTAACTGCGAGTGTGTGTGTGTGTGTGTGTGTGTGTGTGTGTGTGTGTGTGTTCATAAATATGTATCGCATTGACCACGTATTTACACACACCAACGTAAAAATGTATATTATACTTTTTATAATCTTAATATACAAATAAGTTAA
>Ga0157363_1005675_pt1 | contig 11667 bp, 12 predicted proteins | sample AttsexASBM1_FD_111477 | JGI IMG/M metagenome (GOLD analysis project Ga0157363, IMG submission 111477) | Fungus gardens microbial communities from leaf cutter ant in Ribeirão Preto, State of São Paulo, Brazil - Atta sexdens ASBM1 | ecosystem: Host-associated > Fungi > Mycelium > Unclassified ...
ACGACGACGACGACGACGACGACGACGACGACGACGACGACGACGACGACGATGACATCCCGCGACAGGACCAATGAGTTCGCCAACGCGATTCGCTCTATGCAGAGCAGGACCGTGGCGCGGACCGCAGTGAATCTGCAAAATCCGCGTCGCGCACGCCAGATACAGAGCTACTCGAACTTTATGATGATAGCTAAGAACATTAGCAGAAACATTGCTGGCACATATATCAAGCTGGAGAAACTTGCTTTGTGTAAGAGATCAGCTGAGCATAGCTTAGATGATTACAATATGTTGCATTCAAGTAGAACATTACAAACAATAGAACTGTACCTTTGTTGTGCAAAAGAAATTGTTTATTTTTTGAGATTTATATGTAGATTTGTATGAAGGTCAATATATAACAGGTCCTTAAACTATCGAAAGGGTACAGAAAAGTTTTTGTTAAAAACGTTAAGATTATCATTGATTATCAGTTATCGTCAACTTTTATTGCTACTTTATAAGATTGTATAGCACATATAACAGAATAATTAATTAAATATAATTAATAATATATAATTAAATATAATTGAAACGTATCGAAATACAAGCAAAGTTACATAAAAACATTTTTTAATGTTCTGTAATAACTAATATTTTATGTTACAGTGGCTAAGAAAAAATCCATATTTAATGACAGACAAATGGAGATCGAAGAGCTTACAAATATTATAAAAACGGATCTAAAAAGCTTAAATCTTCAAATCGGAAAACTACAAGAGCTTGGAAAGTCACAGAGAGAAAGCTTTGGTTCTTCTCAGAGTCATCACATTGCTTCTCATTCTTCCTCAATTGTGATGACATTGCAATCAAAGCTAGCTAATATGTCTAATCATTTCAAAAGTGTCTTGGAAGTTCGTTCTGAGGTATATAATTCAAAATAAACATTTTTTTTCTTATATCAAAGTTGATTAGAATATTTCGTCATAGAATATTTCAGTTTGGGATCAATTAATTTCTGTACTTTGATAAAAATAGCATGTATATTCTATGATACAAATTACATATTTTCTTTAATATCTTTTTTTGGCAATCTTATGAATAACAATAAGTTTAATTTATATTTTCAAAAAGAATATAGGCTTACAAATGTTATGAAAAATTAAGAAATAATTAAATAATAAAACATTAAAACATTAAGAAATAAATTATTTGATGCAGAATATGAGAGAGGAACAAAGCAGGAGACAGCAGTTCACTCAAGGATCTTTGTCCACTATGCTCCCTCCGAGTGTTGTTTCTGGGAAACAAGGTTCCTTGTTACTACAAGAAGAAATTTCAAGTAATTCAGTTGCGATAGATCTTGAACCTGTGATGAATCAGCAGTTACAACAAACAATTATACAAGATGATACTGTAAGTAATAGTGGCAAGAGTGTGAAGTAATTAAATATAATAGGAATACATATATGTATATATTTACTTTTTCAAGGATGCGTACGTGCAATCGAGAGCCGAAACTATGCAAAATATAGAATCTACTATAGTTGAGTTAGGGGGTATTTTCCAACAATTGGCGCACATGGTTAAAGAACAAGAAGAAATGGTTGAAAGGTAAGAAAAAATGATGTAATGAATCTAAAAGAAATAAAAGCAGTTGTCTTGAAAACAGAAAAGCATTTTAATTCAAAATATTTCGCAAGTATAAATTGTTAATTTTTAAATATAATTGATTTTCAGGATAGATAGTAATATAGAAGATACCGAACTAAATGTGGAAGCTGCACACACCGAAATACTGAAATACTTTCAGTCTGTGACAAGTAATAGATGGCTAATGATAAAGATATTTGCAGTCTTGATATTTTTCTTTATATTTTTTGTAGTATTCTTAGCATAACACTATCGATAATTATATTTATAATATCATTATACTTTTATCATTCATATCCACTATTTGTGATATAAGAAACAGAGAGAAAATGGTTTTTACAAAAAAGCTGCGACATACATACAGGCTATAACGAATGATATTGCGTGCATTCCTCGCCCTTTCCCTGAATTGTGAATATTGTAAGTACATTTAAATACTATTGTAAGTATTTAAATATTACGTTACTTGTATATCTCGCATTTCGCTGAATACAAAAAAATGTAAAAAGAAAATATTTCTATAGATAATAAATGCATAATTTTCATTTTTGGGGGCAAACGATTTTACAAATAACTTAAATTATGTTTTATAAAAAATATAAACATAAAAATAAAAAATAGTTTATATATATATATATATATATATATACTTATATTACAAATTGATTATAACATTTCTTTAATTATATCAATTAAAAGATAGAAAAGTAAAAAAATATCCAATTTTCTTTATTTTAGCTAAAGTTATATAATTAAATCTGCAATAATTTTGATAACACAGCCTATCGTAATAAATTACAATTTATTTCGATTTTAAAACCATATATAACAATTATATTTTTTATAATCTACTGATTATAAGAATTTTATTACAATATTTTATCTACTATGAACATTTGCTATCTAAAGTATATATTATTACCAGAAATATATAACTTAATTACAAATTTTCAGTATTTCTTCCGTTTTCATAATACAATTAAAATGTATAAAAATATTTTATAAGTTCTTAAATAACTTGTTATACACCATTTTCAAAATCATAAAATAAAAACATTACTAATTTATTAGATGACTGATAATAAAAAATTGCTACTTTTAAATAAAATAACAGGGAATAGTTTACTATATAATCACAGATAATAACATTGACAGATGACACTGTTTAATAAATTCCTGTGTATAATACGTTTTTTCTATTAATATTTGACATAAAATTTTTATCATCACATATTTATTTATAATTGTTACACAATGAGAACTCTCACTGATACAGTGACGATTTGGCCTTTGTACAAGTGTATTGAATAACAAGATACAAAACTTAAACTTTCCCGTGATGTGTCTTATCCAGTGATTCTCCCGAAGAATGTAAGGAACCTAAAAAATTAATATCTAATTAAATAAAATATACCTTTTTTATTATATTCTATATATATTTTATATATTTATTATATTTTTAATATATATTCCTTAATCGCTGCGATACACGCAAATAAAAAAATTTATCCTATGATTTAATATATAGAATAGTGCTAAAAAAAAATAAATTTAATAAAATATATAAAATTTAGGAAAAAAAAAGATAAATTGGAGCTAATTTTTTATCTGAATTTTATAAAACAAAAATAAATTTTTCATGACAATAATAAGAATTATAAAAAAATGTCAAAATTATGCTTAAAAAATTAAAAGTATATTATATATGCCATTAACATAAATGAAAATCGTTGATTATAAACTCTTTAACCTGACATCTATTTGGGATTATTTCCTTCCATAGTACTCCAAAACTGTCTCACTTTAGAGAAACGTTTGCGTCCTTGCATGCACAAAAATAAGAAGACATGATAATAATAACAACCAAAATACAAATTTCCCAAAAGGGCGGAAAACGTCAGGTTGTTCTAACAGATTATCGCTACGTGCCGATGAAATGCGTGTCGTCGCTTTCTGTCATCGTTTTCACAAACCTTTATGATTGCGCGCACGTTGCTCTCGTTGATGAGGATGAAAACCAGAATTGCGCGGATGCGGCAGTGAGTCTTCACCCCATGGATGCGCTGTTCCCAGGGGAGGAAATATCGAGCCGGGTGGAGGAAGGGGCAGAATATGATCGCTACCGAATGGAGGCAGTGGTGGTGATCTATGGTGGTCAAACGGTGGAAGTAAATGCGGCGGAGACATAGGTGGTGGCGGGGAACCGGCGTTCTCGTATCTGCCTCCGGAAGCCGGGGGACGGTGTATCGCCGGCGGCGGTAACATCGGCGGAGGTGACGACAATCTGCCGCCGAGTGGCGGAGGACGTTGACTGATATCATACGGAGGTAGACCAGAAGTAGTGGCGGGCGGTAAGGGTGGCAGATATGGTGGGAAACAGTGTAGATAGGAAGGTGGCGGGGGCGGCGGAACTCCCGAAGAACTGCTAAACATTATGGGAGAACTGGACGATTCTGCTCCTATGAACAGTGGCGGGGAAGTCACAGTTTCTCCGTTCGCTTCCAGGCCTGTGTTTGGAAATCAGTTTAAGAAAATAGACAACCCAAAGTGTAAATTCCATGCGATATTTTGCGATCCACCGTCTGTAGATGAACGTTGCCAACATGCTTATTATCTCAGATAATATTATTGTACATATTTTTCAATTATTATCTAAGAAACTAAATGATCTTACTCTACGAATCGCAACATTATTACGTGTTACAATTTCTATAAGAACTTTATGACAAATTATTATTCATCTACAAAAAATGAATGTATATTTCTATATGGAAAAAGTAAAAGTTATGAAACAATGATCGACGATAAAATCTGATTCAAACTAAAAATATATTTAATTATTGTATTTAATTATTGTATTAATTATTCATTATTGGACTAAATACGGGTATAATTACTATTTCATAACAGAGAAATACTTACGATGTAACTTCGCTTCGGGATCTGTATCATTTAAATTTTTTTCTACAAGTGTAAGACGATTACGTAATTGACCGGCCTCAGCTTTCGATTCTTCCAAACGGCGCTCATTTTGACGGGCAGCGACCTTATAAAACAAATGAAATTTTATATAAGTATTTCTCAGTAACATATGTACTTGTATTCACATTTTTCTTATATATACTATACATACCCATTGCTCATGTGCCTTTGTTTCTAGAGCGGATATTTGATTTTTGTACTCCCTCTCCTGATCCACAATCTCTCGTTTTAACATTTCTATTTGTTGTCTGAAATTCAATTTCCTGTGATAAACTGTGATTGTAGCGCATAAACTTAAATTCTTGTAATCATAATGCACATACAAGTATCCACTTTATTCTAACTTTCCACAAATTAAATTCTTTTTGGACGTATTATATCAAATAATTGAAATAATACTTACTTGTAATTTTGAATTTCATTTTGCATTGTGTGTAACCTTTCAACCGTTGATACAACTTCTCCTTGTTTTTGTAACCAAATAGCCTCTTCCCTAAGACGAGATTATAGTATTTTTTAATAATTTATTTAAGTTTTTAAACATGTAATTCTAGAAATTAATCATCATTTACTTTTGGCGTTCGGTTTCTTTATCTTGGAAAAACTTTGATAAAACTTCAAGTCGTGTCTCTGCATCTTTCTTTTCTTTTTCAGCCATTTTACACTGATCGCTTAACGCAACTATTTCTTCCTTAACAAGTTTCATATGTTCTGCAACACAAGAGTATTATTATGAATAAGATTTAAGTTTAAAAAATTATCAAATTTTAAATATCTTTTTTTTTTTTAAAAAAATACCTTCTAATAACTGATGAGCTCCATCAACATCGTTTAATCGTATCTTTAATTCGTCTCTCTCCTCACGTAGTTGCACTGCCTCAATTTTAATGCGAGACACATCGTATAACTTTTCCAAATCCAAGTTGTTTGACTTAACTTGGCTGATAATTTCTAATAATTCTTTCACTTCTATCTCTTTGTCTTTCAATTCTTTATGTAATGACGACTTTTCAGTAGACAACTAGGGAAAAGAGTAATAATTGAACTATATATTTATATCATATATTTCAATAATTAAACATATTTTAATTTTTATGTTATTAATTTTAATTAATGTAATGGGTTGTCCGGAAAGTTCAAGTTTGCCGATGTTGAAGGAAACGCAGAAAATTTAAATTTTAGTATACATTTATTAAATTATATAGATTAGTCGGCACGAACTTTCCGGACAACCCAATATATAATTACGGACTTACTTGTTCTACTTGTTCTTCTAAATTATGTACTTCATCTGTTAATGTTTGTTCTATATTATTTTTAAGATTTTTCTGAGTCGCCAATTCATCTTGTATCTGCAAATATTTTACTTCAAGTTCCTCGCATTTCTTCTTAGCAGAAATAAGTTCTGCTGATAAAGTTTCAATCTGCAATAAATTGTATTTAACATGTAAATTATCTGTTGAAAATATAAATATTATCTTTAAAAATGTATTATATTCATATAGATATGCAAACAAATATTATAACAAATATTAACCTCAAGTTCACGCTGTATCACAATTACGAAATAAAAAAACAGTGCTTTTTTAATCAAATAAAATCGATCTGCAAATAATATATTGTGTAAATTGCTCTTACTTCTTGAGCCTTAAGATTCAACGCATTCGTTAAGGATTCGTTCGCGGCTTGTTGAGTGTCTAATCGCGTCTGTAAATTTTCCACTGATTGAGCTAATGGATTAACTTCACTGTTCGACGACAACATTTCTCTTAGCATACGTTCCATTTCTAAACCAGCTTCTGTTATGTTTTCTAACTCTTTCTCCAATGAAGTCACTTGTTCTTCCAACTCCATCTTTGCATTCTATGATAGAAAAACATAAATATTGAAATGTGCAATTTTTAATTTGTAGACATAATAAAAAAAAAATATTTGTGCATGTACCTGTGATATTTCTAAATCAGCTTTTAGCGATACAACCATTTCATTAGAACCAAATGATTCATCTTCTATGCAATGCAACTAAAATATTTAAACAATAATAAACGATTTATTAAGATCATATAATGTGAATACACAAGTAAGTTTTACAGGCTTTATTTTCTTACTTATTAAAATATTAAAAATTTAGTATACAATACAATTTAGTATACGTTCAAATTTTAATAATCGAAAAAGAAAATGTGTCAAAAAATAGCAAAGAATCAATTTATTCACATATACTGCTCACCTTATCTTTGATAGATTTTAGATTCTCACCGAGTACTTCACATTCTTTTGTAGAAACTAACAATTCTTTCTCGAGGTCATTAATTCTTGCAATAAGCTGTCCATCTCTTCTTATATTCTGAACAGAAATGTATTTATCATTAAACTTTATTGAATGATGTTAAATATTTTGCATAACTAATCATATAATATCTCAAACAGAAATAGTTAATAAAATAAGGTTTAGATATGATTTTAATATACAAAATGAATTTAAATTATGGATCTGATTTAAATTCTGTTTCGAGCACTTTAAATATAAGTGAGATAATTTTACCTCAATGTAATAATATCCGAGAGTGAACGCGAGTGTTGCAAAAGCTGTTACACATAGATACATTAATGTTTTCCAATAATTATAATCCAATCTTGTTTTATCCATTAAACTGTCTTCTTCATCCTGTCCTTTTTTAAGGTCTACCTTCTATTGTAGAAAAAAAATGTTATATATAAAAATAAGTAATAATGTAGAAATAAGTGTGCAAATGAGTAATATACAAAAAATTTCCATAAAACTTACTTCGTTCTCATTCACTGTCTCAGTTATACATTCGTGATTTTTCGTACAAGTTGTACATATTGTTGTGCAAGTTACTATGTAAAAATATCACATTACATTTTAAAGAACTTAACAAATATTATTGTATATAGAATAAAATAATTAATACCTTCTGCTTCGTTTGGAAAAGATGTAGATTCTAGTTTCTCCAAGCTATTATTTCCATTCTTTTTTTTATACAAAACCTTAATTTCACTGCTTATGCGATCACCATATTCAGGTAAGGTTTTTTCTTTTTTTCCAGAGTTGACGATCTGACTTTCGTCTAAACATATAAAGCATCTGAGTTTAGATATAATCATATTATTATATAATATAGATATTCTAACATAATACTGAAACTTTTTTATAATTAATCTATAATTTTACTATAATTTTACTATAATTTTATACTATAATAATAACTTACTATCTTTGTGTTCCAAATTTTCAATACTTGGTAAATCTTGTTTCTTGAGAATTTTATTAAGAATCATTGTTTGCTCTGAGATACTTTCTTGACTAGAATCTGTAGATTTTTTCGGCCCAAGATCGCTAGATTTCGAGATTTCATTAGATTCCATAGGAACATTATCAGAGCTAATGTCGTTAACTAAGTTATCATTTTTATTTACATTATTATGTACAATTGATTCTTTATTAAATTGAATATCTTCAGTGCTACGATTTAATGCCTCTTCTGTAATTGCTAGATTTTCATCAACAGAATAACTTTCTGAAAATGATTTTGTCGTAATATCTTCTGCTGTTTCAGATGATAAGCTAATAGTTTCTGAAATTTCAGCAATTACATTTTTATCAGCTTGGCCAATGATTTCTTCGTTATCGACATCTTTCTTTATATTTTCGAGATATGCTTCATTACTTTCTAGTAATTTCTGCTCAATATCATCGCTACTTTGAGTAATGATATTTGTGGTTAGAGTTTCTTGCAAATTAGACAAGATCGTTGATTCTTTTTCACCAGAAATAATTGCATCGTCAGTCCTTATATTTTCCGTAACTTCTTTTGCGTCATTGGTTTTCGATTTTTCAACATGGCTATCAACGTCGAGTTTTGAAACAGAATTATTGTTTGCTAAAATTGAAGATGTTGTTGGCAATTCTTTGGCAGGTTTATCAACATTTTCATGTACTACATTATCAGGTAAAGGCACATCATTAGATGTAATATTTTCCACAATAATTGTGGAAGCTTCATCTATCTTTTCATTAGAAACTTTTATGCTTTCAGTAATATTCTCAGTAGTACTCTCATGTATAACTTCTTGCGGCGCTTCTACTTTTTCTTTATCTGTAAAACTTTGATCTATATTTGATTCCAATTTTATTTGAGATTGAAGAATATTTTCGGTTACAGCATCAACTTCAATATTTTCCGAAACTTGTTCCTGTAATTGTAGATTGTTCTCAGTAGTTTCAGAAGTTGTATCATCGCTACTTTGAATAATAGTGCTATCTGTAGTCACAGTTTCCAAGTTAGATAATATGTTAAATGTTTTCGTAATGGAGGCAAATATACTGTCGCTTTCAACATGTTCGGTAACTTTCTCTTTCTTATTATCTTCTACATTTTCCTTAGCACTGTCATCTAATTTTTCCATATGTTCTATCTTTTTAAACGATTCCTTTTCAGACTTACTACTGCCATCAAGCACTGAAATGCCATCTTTGTTCACTGTATCTAAGGTTGATTCAATTATTGCTTCTGAATTTTCTATCGAAAAATCAAGGTTTGTCTCTTTTTGGATATCTAATTTAATTCCTTCAAGTTTACTACTGGCATCATTCGTGCCTGGTTCTAATTCTTTGTTATTGATAAATGTATTCTTGTCAGATGATAATTCTTCTATTTCAGAATCAGGAGTCATTGAAGCTTGTTCATTCGGCAATGCAGTAGTATGAGTAACTTCAGACACAGAGCTGGGTTGCACAGATGGATTACTCTCAAAATAAACTGTGGTACCATCTATCATTTCGTAAGAAGGTGATACACTATCTGCATTGATTGTATGAGATTCTTTTATGATACCTTCATCTATATATTTTAGTGACGGTGTCTTATTATCATCCTGAGATAACTCATCTTTCAACAAAGTATGCGATTCGCTATTCTCTTTCTCTATTGATTCAAATTTCTCAGGCTGAACTTTAACTTCACCATTAAACTTATAAACAGGCACTTCATACAACAAATCACGTTTTAGAACTTTATATTCATTGAGAAATGATTTGGGTGCGAATCCACGCTTGCCATTTATCTGAAACAACAATCAGTACATGGAGAAAATATATCTTTTGAAGAATTCAAGAAATATCAATCTCAGATATCAGCAGAGAGAGAAAGTTCAAGTTTTTAAAAATATAAACAATAAAAATATACGTCACATAAAATAGAAAGATAATTTAAAGTATACCTCAACACCCCATAAGTCTGTCCGTTTTCCAGAGCCTTTACTAAAAACTTTGACATCTACATTGATACCAAATGACATTACCTCGTGATCGTTTGCTCTATAAGAGAGTATAGTCCTGGCCAGCGAAACAGGTTCTAAACAACAAGAGAAAATAATACAATGATCATAATGCGGTCAAGTAAAACGAGAAAAAAATATGTTATGGGTTTCAGATCTAAAGTATGGCTTCAATTACCCGAACAATTTGGGTCGTAACATAATTGTTTGTCGGACAGGGCGGCTAAGCATAATGATATTGCACAAAGAATTGTCGTGATACGCAGAAACGAGACATTCGTAAACGGATTTATTTTCGTCATATTTTCACTGTTGCAAAGTTCCACATCACTACCAACGTCTACTAACACAAATAGCACTGCTCCCTCACAGAGCTCACAATTCGCAATATTCACACTCAACACACAACCATGATATAAAGACAAGAGTATGCCCATGCGCAGGATGTAATCACGTGACAGTCGAGCGACCAATCAGAATTGTCACCAAGTACGTCATCATTTCGTGGTAAATTCGAATTGTTTATCAGTATACTTACAACGCTCTCCTTGCAATACACTTTAATAAATACAAAAGATATTAAACACAAAATAAATATTAAAAAACAATATTATAAATACAAAAATATTATAATATAAAAAAGAATACTAAAAATTAGAATATACAATATATTTCAGAAATTTATTTAAGTACTTACTCAGGTACCTACTCAGGTACCTACTTGGTCCGTGAGATTATGCGAAAGAAAAAACGCTATATCTGTATCTATAAGCTCTATGCTACAGGTCTATGCTTGGGTAATTATTTAGAATACCCCCCTTCCCCACCTATAATCTTAGTAATAAAATATATTCATTCGACAGGTTTCACTCAAAATGAAAGAATCTGGCAAAAAACCGTAGCGTTAAAGTAGGAGACTTTAGAAGAATTTAAAATATTTGTCATTTCGACTCAATACAGCGCTATACACTCTGCATAATTACACAAATTCTTTGTTTCACAAACACAAATTCACTGCTTTAAAAATACAAATTCACTGCTTAAAAACAAAAATTCACTGCTTTAAGCACACAAATTCTTTGCATGAACAGTAAATTTTTGTTTTTAAAGCAGTTTTGTTTTAAAATAAATTTGTGTTTGTGAATTTGTTCTTAAAGCAATGAATTTGTGTAATTAAAGCAAAACGTATACATAATGCTATATTGAGTTATAGCTGCATTTTTCTACTAGATTCTTTCGTTTCGAGTGAAAACGTGTCGAATAAGTATATTTTTATTACGATTCTAGGTGGGGTAAGGTATTCTAAATAATTACCTCAATTTGATTAATGAAACCTAAATTTATAAAATTGCTGTTTTTATTTTAGATTTTTTAAATCAATGTCTTAAGAATCGACCTCAGTAAAAGTGTCGTTATTTTACCTTAGTGTTTAATTAAAATTAAAATATAAAATAAGAAATAGATTTCAAAGATGTATTTAACAAATATTTTTTATTACTTAACTAGCTCTCTAGAATGTAAAAAGTATTTATTTTTTCAAAAGTATTGTTCTCATTTAGTATTTTTCAAACCAAGAACCGAAAACTTTTTTATATATTTTGTAATTTGATTAATTATTAATATCTTATTATATATATATTGAGAGAAAAATGTACTTTTAATAAATATGTAAATTTTAATAAATATTTGTTTGAATATAGTACCAGTTGAATATTTACTAAATGTAAACACATATATTTATTTGATAAG